>Ga0114973_10001028_pt1 | contig 20920 bp, 17 predicted proteins | sample M_140807_MF_Meta_FD_87025 | JGI IMG/M metagenome (GOLD analysis project Ga0114973, IMG submission 87025) | Freshwater microbial communities from Lake Montjoie, Canada to study carbon cycling - M_140807_MF_MetaG | ecosystem: Environmental > Aquatic > Freshwater > Lake | place: Lake Montjoie...
GCCATTAAATTACCCCGCTGCCAGGTGCGGTACGCAAGTTGCTACTGGTCAATGCTTCAATCACTTCAATGTTATTGATAGTAGCACCGTTAACAAATATTTCGTTTGGCGCTGAACGTATTTCATACAAGTCACCAAAATACTTTTGACTGTTGAGTGGTACTAACACTACAGAACTAATGATAGTTCCAAGTTCTCTATGTAGGTATGCTGCCAGTTCCGAGAAGTAAAATGTATCACCAAAGTTCCAATTGGCTAGATCAAAATAAGCATTCATATTGGCCACGACCAAATTTTTAATAGTGCTTACGCTGGCTGTACTATTAGCAGAACGGATTACTTTAATTGTAGCTCTTAGAGCCGGATCTGCTTTTTGTCCAAACAACGGTTGGAAATCTACACTGTTAAGAATCATGTTGTCAGATATCATCTTGTAATTTTGTAGGCCTTGGTAAGCAGTGTTCAACTGATCAATTGTGGGCACTGTTGGCTCTGCCACTGTGCCAGTGGTGTCTTGTAACCAATTGATATAGGATGTGTAGTATGAGTTGGTGACTATATAAACATCAATAATGTTAGTAGATCCTGGATCAATTCTGCTAGTTAATGGACTGTTATGGCGATATTGGAAATACAAATCTTGCCGTCCTACTTGAGCCTGATATCCGTAGGTCTGAGTCAGGGTTGGATTGTTAAGACTGTCTACACCCAAGATATAAAATACTTGGGCGGCTCCTAAGGAATCTGTTTCGCTGTACGCATAAAATACCTGGCCGCTCACATACTGACTTTGTACTGCTTGTATGTCTGACAGGGTTGCATAATCACTATTAACAATTCCTGCCTCAATTAACAAATAACGTTGTAAATTATCAAAGTCTAATGTGGCCTGGAAGAACACATATTTCTGATTGGAATCAACCGACGGTGCTACAATATCATTAAAGAAATCTGGATTAACCGGTGCGATGTCTCCGCCGGTTCTATCAAAACTGACCACAACTTGGAAATCATCAACTAGGCCGTCGCTGAGTACAGGTTGATCAATAATAGTCACTATATTGTCTGAGCCCATCGGTGTTGAACTATCAGGACGACTGTTGACTTTAAGTATGTTGATGTAGTCGCGTATCACTGTGCCAGTTCTACTGTCGTAGATAGGATCGCTGGTATAAAAGAAAAATCTGGTTTGTAGCACACTGCCAAAATAGTACTGCAAACTTCTTGAAGATACTGTGTACACTGATCCATTGAAGGTTGCTTGTATCAACCATGACGCATCGAGGTTGGTACCTGCGGTGCTTTGTGCATTGGCCAAACTAAAAGTGGCATCTACAGCAAGGTTGTTGGAAGTAATCACATACCAGGTATCGGTAAGATTATTATAACCTAGACCAAAATTTTGATTAAGTGAAATTTGTTCAACCACACTTTGTTGTACACTGGTAGGAATATCTGTAGTAAACACCGGAATCACCTGTACGGGAATTGCTCCAGTCGGTACAAAATTGTTTAGGACTACCGGGCCTATGCCCGACGGCAAGTTGCCTAGTCCTTGTGCTGTGCCTGCTAGATATACTGCTGTGGGGCTAGCCCAGATTGTGAGTTTTTCGTCGGGCTGAGTAGGTACTCCAACTGCTAATCGATTACTGGCAGTAAAATAATATCCCGAAGGTGCTGCAAACTGTACCAGACTGCCCTCTGTGATATACTTGCCGTTGTTGCTGGCAAATCCGCCAATGGCCACTGGATTTCCTAGTGCATTTTCAAAATAGCCCGTGGTCTCATTTGTGATGGCAGTACTTTGATGCCAGGTGTAATTTAATACCGCAATATTGGGTCGCGGAAAATTAGCATAGTAAAATTGTTGTAGTCCGGCACCAATAGTCAATGGAGCAATTTGATTAATCACCGCATCTGAAATATCATTAGAAGTCAACCATGAAAACTGGAAAGTCTGCAATGCATTGGATTCATACAAGGCACCGTCGCTGGCAAAAATATTTGTACTGGAATATTTGCCAGTACCATCCACCAGATCAAGATAACGACTGGTACCAATGCTGGCACGATTAACGGCAGTACTTTTGAGAATGCTGTTGTATTGTGTAAATGGGAAGTTGGTGTAATCTTCGCCGTTGACCATGCGATTTTGTGTATAGTATTGAGCAGGAGCACGTTGTTTAATTTCTGTAATGGTCTCGCGTGCCTGGGCATTGGTCACTGGTTCTGTGATGCCACAGGTAAATGTAATTGTTTCAATTTGTCCTGTGCGACTTACATAACTGATAGGCACACTTACACTTTGCATTTCTACTGGGTTAATAATATAAGTTAGGCCGTTGCTGGCGCGAACATAGGTACGGAACGTGCCCACAGGTATTGTGGCAAATATACCGTCACCAAAATTTAACGTAATCTGATCATTGGTTCTACTGCTGACACTATAGATATCTCTTGTGCCGGGTGCTAATTGTTCTACTGCGGCCGCATACACGCTTTGCACTTGTTCCCAGTAGCCGGCAATATTGCCTAGGTTGTCTAGCTGATACAACCAAATGTCGGTATTGTTGATGCCTTCTATATTGATATCTACGGCACGATTGTCAATGCGTTCTGGCAAATTGAAATCTTGATTTTGTAACACTCCCTGTTTGAACAAGAAGAAAAATCCTGTGTTAGCACTAAGATAACCTTGCTGGTCATTACGGAACAACACATTGAATTGTCCATCAGGTAGTGGAGGAGGTTCATACACAAAACTCTCTCCAACGGAAGTGGAGTTAACTACTTCAAATGGCATGTTGACAGTGTCAACAGTAGAGGTATAAGGGATCACTGGCAGATAACCTGGGATCAAGTTGATGGTATACTCTTGTGTATCCACTCCTAGAATTGTTTGACGATTACCCGGATTACCAAACTTTTGTGTATTGACCAAGGTCGCATTAATAATGGACGTAAATTGTTCTTGCCAATTAAGATTAGTTGGGTCCGCCCAATTGATAGTGAGATTGGCCAGATTAATACCGTTAAAATCTGTGATATTTTCTGTAGTGCTGACTGAAAATACTTTAAGGTATCCTGCTGCTTCTGTGTTGCGTTTGGCTGTATAACTGACCAAATTTGCCAATCGTACCACGCTGTCTCTGCGTTCGGCTGTGTCTAAATAATTTTCACGTGTGTTTAAATCTGTGCGGAATGCCAAACTTTGACCCATAAAGGCCATGACGTCAAGCAGAGCAATAAACTCGCTGGACTCAATGTAATCATTAAATGTTTCTGGATAATATAGGCGTAAGTAATCTACAAAACTCTTGCGTAGGGTTTCAAAATCATAACTTTGAAAGTCTGCTTCGCGATAGGTTTGATAGATTCTTTTCCAATCTTCAACACCAAAAATCGCAGTTTGTCTCGAGGTTGTAGCCATATGTGTTCCCAGTTCTAGTATTTATGGATCAAATAATCTGGGTAGTTAAACGTAGGTGGCTGTGCGTTGTTGTTGGTCAAAAAACAAGCTAAATTGTTGTGCTGTAGTACTAGGCACAACTGCTAGACCTAGCTGAATTAAGATGCCATTTTGTTGAGGAAATACCTGTACGCCACTGACAAAAAGTCTAGGGTCCCCGGCGCATACACGCTGTATTTCTCGATATATAGCATCCAGTGTTTCAGGAGTTTGATTTTCAAACAGATAATTCCAGATCACAGTGCCATATCCGGGCCTGCCAGGCAATTCGCCTTGACGTATGTTAAAGGCATTGAGCAGGTCAATTTTAATAAGGTCAAAGTCCACGGCTGTGAATTTTTTGTTTTGACCTATGGTGTTGAATCCGATAAATGTGGGCATCTTGTATTTACTCTATTAAACTATTGAATTTACAGCGTTTGTTGCTGTTGATGCTAAACTATTAACCTGCGAAGATATACCGCCCAACGACGACCCAACGGCATTTTGCACTGTTCCTAGTAGATTGTTGGCATTACCTTGTAGATCTTTTAATTTGTCTTGAGCAGCACTGATATCAAGTATAGCAGCCACAGTAGGAGAACTAGGATCAGGATAACCAAAACTGGGTGTGGGTATTTTACTGCTGCCAAATATTTTAGCGGTGGCCACATCCACTGTGGCACGATTTACAGTGTTGCTGAATCCTCCTGCTGGTTGGGTAGCAGCCACTAAACTATCGCTAGAGCCGCCCAGGATACTGCTGGCACCTGAACCTAACAAGTCAGTTAACTTGGACAAACTGCTGAAATTACCAAGATCAGGTATGGACCCTTTGAGCGTGTCCAAGGCACCTGTGACTGAGCCAGTGAGATTACTGGCCACTCCGGATAAACTGCTGAGTGCGCCTGTGGCTGTGCTAGACAAACTGCTCAAACTGCCAAGATTGACTCCACCTAAATTGTTTAGAGCACTGAGTGGATTGGTTGCACCAGTGGCAAACTGCGAAGCTTTGCCCAAGGTGTCCATAGCGGTTTTTACTGTGGGGAGCCCGGGCACCTGGCCTTCGGTCAATGATCCTAAACTGGGTATCCCTGGCAATGTAGAGGTTAATGATCCAATCGACGGCAGGCTTGATGTGATTGAACTTATTGCTGGTATGCTACTAGCCCACTGTGCTGTAAGATCTGTTCCAAATTTACCTGCATTGGCCACCAACGCACCTACCCCTTCATTTACCGTTCCTTTAATTTTGTCAACTACACTGGAAAGATTTTGTAAACTACCCGAAGCCACGCTGTTTATGGCTCCTGACCCTATACTTTGTAAATTGGTTACTGCGGATGAAGCCAATTGCCCCAACGGTGAACTGGACAACGCCGATGTCAAACTGCTGACATTGGGTAATACTGCGGTAAGGCTACTTAAACTAGGCAATCCAGAGGTCAGGCTAGTTATATCAAACGACAATCCAGTGGCAGCACTTAATTCAGACAAAGATTTTAAACCACTTTGTGTGTAAATTTGGCCCTTTAAGGCCGAGATAGATGCAGTCACAGGCGGAGATATCACTCCGGCAGCAGTCAAACTATCAAATCCATTGCTCATCAAACTTGACATAGCACCAGCCTGGGCCGATGCACTGTTAAGAAAATCTTTGGCACTGTTGATACCGTTGAGTCCTGTGAAAATTCCAGGGGCATTAAGAACTTCAGTCAATGGTGCAGGGTCAAATATAAACTGTCGCCAAGTTCCAGGCTTGACATAGCCTGCTTGTTCTAGTTGTTGTACTGTAAGTCCATATTGGCCAACTCCTTTATCGTTGGTCATAACATCGGCTGGTTGATCTACAGAGTTTGATATCTGTGCCATAAGTCCTTGTACTTGACCCGAACTCAACGATCCAATAGCTGGTGCTGTAAATCCTGTTCCATTAATTGCCGCTATGTTGGCCTGTGTTACAGGACTGGTCAACGGAGTATTGATCAACGACGGAATACCGGCCACTTGCGGTAGTCCATTAACGATGGCCAGGATCACTGTGTCATCTACACCGGCGGTGCCACGATCCAATCGACTCAGTGAAAACTTAGCCAAAGCTGATGTGGTGCTAGTAATACTCTGACCAGCGGTAAATCCAGCAACTGTTCCGGCAGCAACTTGGCTATAAAAAATATAGTCTGCCTGTGCCTGTGTAGTCCCTGCAGGTGCCTGCATGGCAAAAGTAGCACCAGACGGAAGGGTGTAATCAAATTGACTCATCGTGTTTTGGTAATTGTTACGCCAGCCGGTACCGGTGGTGCGGCTGGTGGTGGACTAGCTACGCCATCACTGAGCGTGGTTGCTGATGGTACACCCATATTATGATACGGATATGGTTCATGTGTAGGTGCACGAGTTACAATGCTTTCTGTGCCGGTTGGATTAACTACCCAACCCGTGGTGTTGTTAAATTTGGCACTGGGCTGGAGATACTTGGTTAGGCCTGCGGGGGTGTCAACTTCAATGCGTTGTCCACCGTTGAGATTTAGTTGGCTTGCATTAAAATTCAATGTAGATCCAGTTGCCCAACTGCCTAATTGACTGTTTATGGCCAGGGTCCCGGGAGTTTTTAGTCCAATAGATCCTTGACTAAACATGGTCAATTTACCTTTGTTAGATATGCTCATGTCAGCATCACTTTGCATGGTAGTGCCCTTGGTACTTTTCATGTTGATTTTTCCGCCGGCAAACATGTTGATATCTTCGTCGGCATGTAAGTTTATTGTACCACTTGTACGCACATTAACACTGTTGGTGGTATAAACATCAAGTGTGCCTTCTTGTCCTAGTTCAATCCAGGCTTGTCCGTTGGCATGACAAATGTATAAACAATTACCATCATCACTTAGAGTAATTTGATGACCTTTGCTGGTGCGTATGCGTACCAGATTGTCTTGGCCCTTAAGGTCACCGTCATCCATAACTAGCGAGTGGCCACCACGACGAGCAACCACGTTGACTGCTGATGGTTGGGCTGCCTTTAATTCTTTTCCAGTAATACCAGCATCGCCGGTCTTGGCACCGATACCACCCAAATAAATTGCACGTCCAGGCGTGCTTATACCATAACATCCGCTAGGGCTTTCGCGTTGACTGGTGCTACCAATGCTGCCGCGGACCTGATCATTAAGTAAACCTTGTTGGAATAATACACCAGCCACGTAGCTGTGTACCGGTTTAGGTTGATCAAAATATTTGGGATTGTTAACGATAGCCGTGTTGCTGTTGTTAATTTCGGTTACTGGTAATCTTTCTGCACCAGCAAAATAACTAGCTTGAGTTTTATTTTGTGTCACGGCTTGAGCTTTTTCCACCGATCCTATTGCAGGTATCATGTGTATGATGCCTTGATCTGGAATACATCCTACATAATAACCTTGACTAGGATCGCCACCAACAAAGAAACACAATACCTGTACTCCAATGTCAGGTGGAGTAAACCACATGCCATAACTTTGTGGATTGCCTTGCTCAAATGCCCCGGTACCAGCACTGGCACCTGCAGGAGTAGCACCATAGAACGGTGGGCAGTAGTTGACTGTACGCCATAGACTTTGATCATCGGGGTTATTGCCGCCAAACAATTCAATATACACTTGTAAACGGCCGGCTCTTGTAGGATCTACGTTGTTTTTGACTAGCCCAATGAATGGTCCCATTTCAGCGGGCATGCCGCCGCGATCCATTTTATAATTTTTTGGTTGTCCTGTGTTGCGTTGTATATTCTCGCCGGCCATTACGTTTCCTTATTCATCTTTTGTGGTGGGGTATTTACTCCGGGTTGTGCCACTAGTGTTTGACCTGTAGCGTTAGGATTTAATATCAGCGGGTTTGTTAAATTAACTCCTCCAAATGTTAATGGTCTAGTAAGATCTGTAGTGAGATCCAACAGTGGGCCACTAGAAGTTACTGGCTTAGGCGGTGCCGCTGGTTGTGGTGTTACTGGCTGTAGTTCTGCTGGATAATACAAGTCGCCATACTCATTTTTTCTAATATTAGATATCTGGCCGGTTTCATCTCTAATTTCATAACCACGTGAGCCATCGTCGGGTTGATTTGTCTGAGGTAACTGACGCGACTCAGTAGACGGAGTAACCGCCGATGGCCGATTATTGGTAGAAACAGGAGCACTGTTGGTCAACGGTATCAAGGCTCCTGTTAACTCTTGCTCAAAGCGTCCTTTACTGAATATATTTTTGCAACTTTTGGCCTGGAAGTTAAAAGTTGCTTGCGGTGCTCCAGATCCACTATTAGTGTTTATGATTCCAGTGTTAAAATCATAGTCAGTGGGTTGATTAAAACTCACAGAATAAGTCACCTGTTGACTGTCATAGTTGATGGTTCCGTCGGCATTGAATGGGTTAAAGTTGAAATTTGTAGTATTGACTCCAAATGCCACTTCTCCTTGTTGCATCCAAGCCGGGTCCCCAATAATTCTCATACGATTTTCTGAAAAATCTGCCATACTGTATAAAAATGCTGTGGCATTGTCGGCTCCTGCATTTACATAGTTGGCCTGACCTTGAACTCGTTTTTCGCTGGTGGCCATAACTGCATTTTTCATCTGATCTCGGCCGGTAGGAGGTGCAACCGTTAACCCAGTTGTGTTGCCTGCGATAGTGTTATAGTAGGCCTGATTGTATTCTTGTTCGTAATTTAAAATTTGTGTGTTTTCACCAGTAAACCAATAGCTGTAGGCTTTGTGTGCACCTCGATATTTGCTATCTTTGAAATAAATGCTGCACATCTGATTGATAGCATATTCACTGATAGTGTATGTGATACGGTAAGCATAATCTCGACGTAGTTTGTCATATCCCAACTGCTCGGCACCTATGCTTATCTTAAACCAAGTAGTGACTCCGCCACGGCCAGCTTTGGGATTTGTTACCTGCTCATCATCCTCGTTAAAAGTAACTGTTTGTTGATCTGTGATGTAGGTACTACTACAAACAATTTGATCAATCAGTTGTATGATTTGTGTGCCTGCACTGATGTTCCATATCTGACTGTTGATATTAACTGAATCTGTGTCAGGATCTTTTTTGTCCGCAGCGGTGTTGATATTTTTGTTAGCGGTATTTTTGTAGGTCACTGGTTTACTGGGTGGCGTGACCTTGGCAGCGCCAATTGATGCTGGTACGAATTTAAACACATATTCATCGGCCACATAACCAGGTTTATCTCTTTCTAGGTCTTTTTGGTGTTTGTTTAACGCATCAGCTAGTCCTGTGAATATGTTGTCTTGCCCTTTGGTAGGTGCATCTGCGGCGGTAGGAGGTGCGGCCTCTGGATTGCGATAGCCGCCGCCATAAAATCCTCCTTCTTGTGCGTCGGCATCTCCTTGAGATCTTCGCACATCGCCACCGTAGGCTTGAGATGCTCGATTAGAAATACCCTGTCGGCGCAAATTTGGATTGCCAAATGCTGCACCGTTGCCGTTCTCAACAAAGTCTGCCATGATTATCTTCTTCTTCCAAGATTTGGATTACCAAATGCTGCGCCGCCAGCATTGGTAGCAAATCCGGTATCGTTTAGCTCAGGACCCGGCACCGGGGGTGCTGGTTGAGTTTGGCGGCCTTCAACTTTTGTGTTTGTAGTTGCGGCCAATGGTCCACCTTGTAATAATTGACTGACTGTGGTCCCGGCCAAGGCAAACCCAAATGGAATGGTGCCTCGAGCTTGTGCAGTGCCTGTTTCATAAGGTACTGGATAGCCTATTATGTTGTATTCTACCTGATTGGCCACAGTTCGGAAACTGATGTTGTTCAACAAGAATGGATAATATTTTTTAATCACAGCTGGTGGTCCGGTACCACTGGATCCTGTGGCCGGTGCTACCAATTTGCCTTGGCTGTCATATCCGTAGAATTGTATAGTTAAACAGTATTGAGCCGCTGCATAATTAGGAATTTGTTTGCTGGATTGATTGGCTGAAACTGTGGGGCCGGCGCCGCCTGATGTAGGAGCAGCTGGTGCAGGATTTTTGTAAGCAGAAACCACAGCCTCATAAAGTTTTTGTATCAATGTTATGCCGTTGGGTTCTACTATTTTAAATCGAATTTCCATGCCATTGTTACTTAGGCCGGTGCCCTTGCCCATGAGAAAACTTTCAATCTCCAAATCGTCAAAGTAATAATCGACTGGAAAAAATTGGCTACGTCCTGCGGCAGGAGCACCACCACTTTGAATCAGCAAGGTCCAGTTGCCAGTGTTGGGTGCCGGGGCTTTACTTCCGACGGCCCCAAGATTATTATACTGTTCGGGGGTCAACAACCACCAACTGATAGCATAGGTATAACTGGCATACTGATCCAGTACATTGGGCCTGGCGGTAATGGTCTGATTGGCAAAAGTTGAGTTCACCGCTTGTTGTGTGGTACTGCGTGAAGCTCCTGGATTATTGTCGCCGCCTTGTTGTCCGGTACCTGCACCAGCGCCTGGTGAGGTTGGTGCATTTTTAGGACTATCGTCCCAGGAATCGGGTTTAAGTACTCCAAAATTATCAGCTGGAGTAGCTTGACTTTGTTTTGTTGTTAAAACTTTATCTGCGTAGGTTTGTGTTCCAGTTGCATTACTGAAAAGATTTATATTGCCAAAAAAACTTGGATTGTCTTGACGATTAGCCGGCACGTTAGAATCCCAACACAGTTTTTAAGGTGTCAATTTTTGGCAAGTAAATCACAGCACCTGCTTCAAAGTCCATGGGTGGAGCTGTCAAGGTGTTGGGGTTGCGTTGATAAAACACCCACCATAAGCCAGCATCGCCATACAGGTCATAGGCCAACAGGTCAGGACGGTACTGGAACGTGGTGTTGATGGTAAACAAAAGGTCGTCAGTGCTTTTAGGTATAGGTCTATTGACCATGACATCTAGGAAGAATTGGCTGTATCCTGTTTCAAAATACGGACTGGTAGCACTGTATTGACTCATTACCAAAATCCTCCTTTGAGCAGTTGACCATTGGCAAATCCTTTGAGACTAAACTGTTTGCTGACCTGTTGACGACTTTGTACCGGCAACAAACTGATCACCAGGTCAATCTTGCTGGGCACGTAGGTGGGGTTATTTAACAGGCCTTGCAAGGGTGCTGGTATGGCATTCTGTGCGCCTGGCGGCAAGAAAGCCGTGGCCAATCTGGTCACTGTGGGTGACACAGCGTTTAGTGTAGTGGAATATAAATTCTGTAAAGGTTGCAGATTCAACCCAAGATTGTTTGGACTTCCAGAACTGATGTAGTCCACATCAGCTGGTAGGTTATAACTAAAACTGGTGACCACACAAGGATGGTTGTTGAACTGATAGTCACCCAGACCGCTGAGGAATACCAAAGGAGGTGGACTTCCACGTTGTGGCTGTGCATCTTGGCCGTAGAACATTTTTGTTACTGAGCGGAAAAAGTGTATCACTGCCAACACATAGGCAGCATCACTGGTGCTTTGTGCTGTGAACGTGGCTGTTAGGTTGACAGCATCAGTGTAGCTGTTTTGATAAAAATAACCACGATAGTTTGAGTGGGTTAGGTCATAGGGAGCGTAGTTGGCCTTGTAGGCAGTACTGATTGCCGGAGTGTAGGGGAATACGACTCCATTGGTAACTTTCAATGGTTGTAACAAGCCAGCATCAGCAGCCTTGTACAGATATGTGGCATCAGGTGCCAATCTTAGAGTCACACGCCAATCGGTATTGATTGTTTGTTGTGATAGCCCGCTGACTTTTTGTTGATCGTTGGCCTGGGCAGCACCCACAACTGCTCGAGCTGCAGCGCTGCCAGCTGCACCGAGCCCAAATAACGCACCGGTAAAATTTCCGCCTAATGACGGATTTGTGAACGCCGCAGCAGGATCAATTGCAGGGTCAACATCTGTTGCGTTTTCTTGAACATCGCTGACAGGTACCGCAACGTTTTCTCCTGCCCCAGCTTCTGGGTCTACAGCAGGGTCAACCGGGGTTGCGTCAGTCTGAATTTCGTCAACAGGAACCAGTGCATCGTTTTGCTCACTGTAACCCGATGTGTCTTGTACTTCTGGATCTGCCATAATTGTTTTCCTATTGAATATTTACCGCGAAAATAAACCGCCCAGATAATGATCTAAAGGTTGACAACTGTGGTTTTTATGCTACAATAAATACACTATTAGGAGATTCGTTAGTGTCAACTACACCCACAAGAACACCAGCAAAAACCAATTATCTCAACAACAGAGATATCTTAAAACAAATACACCTCAGCAAAAATACCTACTGTAGCTACCTAGATCCGGTCGCAGATCATCAGTATGATATCATTTTGCCCACCCTGGCCAAGATCAATCAACGCACCATTGCCGAAGCTAGACGCAATCGTGCTGATCGATTCAAGCGTGAAGGCGTTATCGTTGACCCAAAAAAGATTCCAAATACTGATCTGGTGTTTAGAATTACCTGTTGGGACCATATACCAATGGCACCCAAAAAAATACCCAAATCAGCTACAAAAAAGAAAAAGATTGAAGTTATTTTTGAGCTTGAATTATCAGAGGAGGACGATCCTTTGGCTGAATTGCTGGATGTGCCTGTGCTGGACGAAAAGCATGTGCGTTTAAATTTTCCGCCATTTTATCACTATCGTCTAGACGAAAACAAGCAACCGTTCCAGGTAGGTAAAAGCCACTGGCGTGGTGATTTTGAACACGGTGAATTCTCAAAAGACCACGGCAATGCCACCCGCACACTTGCTACCATGTATATAAAGTTGTGTGAACGCTATGCCACTCGTAGCAACTGGCGTGGTTATACCTACAATGAAGAAATGCGGGGACAAGCCCTGTTACAGCTGAGTCAGATTGGTCTACAGTTTGACGAATCAAAATCACAAAACCCATTTGCGTATTACACTGCGGCCATTACCAACAGCTTTACTCGCATACTGAATCTAGAAAAGAAAAATCAAAACATTCGTGACGACATGTTGGAACAGGCCGGACTTAATCCATCCTGGACTAGACAGAATGCCGGTAAAAAGAATCCCAACTTTGGTGCTGTGGTTACCAATATTGACATTGCTGAATACAACAACGAGACTTAACCATATGGGTTGCAAACCCTATTTTTATAGTGTATACTCTAGGATATGAGTCTATTTAAAAAAGTAGCAGTGTGTACCGACATCCACTTTGGCCTAAAGTCAAATAGCCAGCAACACAATCAAGATTGTAGTGATTTTATTGATTGGTTTATTGACACAGCCAAAGCCAATGGATGTGAAACTGGCATGTTCTTGGGCGACTGGAGCCATCAACGTGCGGCTATCAATATGCAGACCTTGCAGTATAGTCTGCGTAGTTTAGAAAAGTTATCAGCGGCCTTTGATCGTTTTTATTTTATTCCAGGCAATCACGATCTATATTATCGTGACAAGCGCGATATTTATTCAACAGAGTGGGCCAAACACATACCCAATATCCAAATTGTTAATGATTGGTTCCAGGACGGTGACGTTATAATTGCTCCTTGGCTGGTAGGCGATGATCATAAACGCATACCCAAAATGAGTGCCAAGTATATGTTTGGGCATTTTGAACTGCCGCACTTTAAAATGAATGCCATGGTAGAAATGCCGGATCACGGCGAAGTCAAGGTCGAGAGCTTTGGTGGTTTTGACAAGGTGTTCAGTGGGCACTTCCATTTACGACAACAGAAAAAGAACATCAACTATATTGGCAATTGCTTCCCACACAACTATGCCGACGCCGGCGATGCTGATCGTGGCATGATGATCCTTGAGTGGGGATCCGAGCCAGTGTATCATGCATGGCCCGGACAACCCATGTATCGTGTGCTCAAACTAAGCCAGGTCATTGATAATGCACCCAAAATACTTGTACCCAACATGCATGTGCGTGTAGAATTAGACATTGACATCAGCTACGAAGAAGCCAATTTTATCAAAGACACATTTGTCAAGGATTACCGCTTGCGTGAAATGGCATTGATTCCTGTCAAAAGTTCAGCTGTGGATGCAGACATGGCGCCAGGAGAAGTCAAATTTGAAAGTGTAGATCAGATTGTCACAGACCAACTAACCAATATCGAAAGTGATTTTTACGATCCAAAATTACTATTGAAAATATATCAGAATCTATGACAATATCTCCGCAAGAACTAGAACAACAACTGAGATCAAAGTTTGATGTCAAAGCCATTTGCGACATTGGAGAGCTATCATCTAGCCCCAATGGGTTATTCAAACTATTGCATGGCATTTATCAATCCAGTTATCAGCCAAACGATCGTATAATTTTTTATACTTCTTATGTGTTGCCAGAAAATTTCCTAAAACATCTGTATGAGACTATTAATTTCATCGACATCAGCAATTGGTTTGTGTTAATTTGTGGCCCGGCTGAGTTAGAAACATCTATTAAGTCTACCTGTCAACAGTTCTCCCACGATCCTACTCCGTTTCAATTTCAATCTGTCAATCTTGCAGCTACACAGCAACTTGAACATAATTTTTTGTTGCCCGATACTATTTGTGCAATACCCTGGACCCATTTAGAAATACGACCCAATGGTGAAATCTCGCCATGTTGTATGAGTAATGGTTACAGACTGGGCAATGTCAAACAAGATACTCTCAATGATGTGTTTAATGGCACAGCTCTACAAGAATTACGCAATAGTCTGTTGATTGGAGAGCGTCCAACAACTTGTCAAGGATGCTGGAATCTTGAAGAGAAAAATCTAACTTCAATTCGCATGCACAATATCAAGCGATTGAAAAAAGACTTTTTACTCAAATACCTTGATCAGCCACAACTGGCAACAATGGATATCAAATTCAACAATACTTGCAATTTCAAATGTAGAATTTGTGGTCCAGGTAGCAGTTCATTATTTGCACTGGAGGAGCACAAATTCCGAGGCATTTCGTTAGAGACCCAAGATAACTGGGGTGAGAGTGATGAGTTTATATCCCAAATGATTTTGCATCTGCCTAGCATGCACAATATTGACATGTATGGTGGTGAACCGTTTTTAGTAAAAAAATTCAAAGAATTTTTAAAGTTAGCAGTTGACCAAGATTATGCTAAAAATATCCGATTACATTATAACAGCAACGGGTCGGTGTGGCCTGATCAATTTTTACCATTCTGGCCTAATTTTAGAGCAGTTGACATACACTTCAGTATTGATGCTATTGGTAAGCAGTTTGAATTAGAGCGTGGCGGCAAATGGGATGAAGTTGAGAATAATATTCTACGTCTTAAGGATCTAGGTTTGCCAAATCTTTCTATCAGTCTCATGCCCACAATCGGTTCTATGAATGTGTACTATATTGACCAGGTCTACGATTGGGCAACTAGACACGGATTTCCAATATTTGTTAGCCATGCTCGCGGGGCCGGATTAGAGCTTGGAGATTTAACACGAGAAGCTAAAGATTTAATTATTAAAAAATTTAAAGACCACCCCTGGAGCGAAATGCAACGTGTTATTAAAATCATCCAGGATATACCAGACAGTGATGGAGAATCGTTTCGATCCAAGATGAAATGGTTTGATCAAGTGCGAAAGGAAAATTTCTCTGAAAGTCATACTGAGATTGCAATTGCTATGGGATATAGTGTATAATTTATTATGACATCACTCAATAATCTGCTTGTTTATTCAAATTCTTGTAGTTTTGGAGAATCTGGGCAAGGTCATGCCATTTACCCAGAAATTGTAGCAAAAAATTTCAAAGCTCAGTTAATTAATCAAGGAAAAGGTGGGTCGTGTAATCGTCGGATTATTAGAACAACATTAAGAGATTTGACTGAGCTAAAAAAGAAACATGAAAATATTTTAATGTTAATCGGATTAACATTTATTTCAAGAACCGAATTATGGCAACCGTGGAATCCTGCAGTTGATAACGACGGGCATTTTTCATCTATCACGGTTAATCATAAAAAAGTAGACTGGGGTATTAACGGATTAATAGATACGATTACGCCAAATATTGAAAGGTTGGCAGATTCGAAAATCCAAGAATATTATAAACAATGGTTGAATCACTATCATCCAGAAAGTGAACTTGCTAACTTGCTAACTGATCTTATGATGTTCACCGGGTGGGCCAATAATAATAATATAAATTATTGTATTTTTTCAAATGTTGATATACTACCAGGAGATGACAAGGTTGGATACAATTCTCCGTTTATCAGCAGTCTTCGCGCCGATATCGAAGCAGATCCATGTGTAATTGATCCGTGGACTTTTAGTTTTGGTAGTTATGCGCTCGACCATGGGTTGAAACCCAAAGATTATCATCTATATAAGCAACACGGACATCCTGGAGAAGAAGCACATATACTGTTTGCAAATTTCTTATTGAATTATTTACAAAATAAAAAACAATGATCCATATCAAAAATTTAACTGTTAAAAACTTTATGAGTGTAGGCAACTCTACCCAGGCCATCGACTTTGATCGTAAGGACTTGACTCTTGTGTTAGGTGAAAATTTAGACCTGGGTGGCGACGGAAGCCGTAACGGCACAGGCAAGACTACTATTATCAATGCTCTCAGCTACAGCTTATATGGACAAGCACTTAGCAACATCCGCAAGGATAATCTTGTAAACAAGACTAACAATAAAAACATGTTGGTCAGTTTGGATTTTAGTGTGGGTGGCAAAGATTATCGAATTGAACGAGGTCGTAAACCCAACTTGTTAAGATTCTTTGTAAACAATCAAGAGCAAGCAGTCACAGACGAAGCACAAGGCGACAGCAGAGAAACACAAGATGCCATTGAGCAAACACTGGGACTAAGTCACGATATGTTCAAACATATCCTGGCACTCAACACTTATACGGAACCTTTCCTAAGTCTCAAAGCAAACGATCAGCGTACTATCATTGAGCAGTTGCTGGGTATTACTATGCTGAGTGAACGTGCTGACAAGATCAAAGAACACAACAGAGCCACCAAAGAAGGCATCACACAAGAGGAATTCCGTATCCGTGCTGTTCAAGAAGCCAACAAGCGTATCGAAGAACAGATTGAATCATTAAAACGTAGACAAACACTATGGACAACCAAACATGGCGAAGATATCAAAGAACTTGAGAAAGCCCTTAAGGCGCTACAGAATATTGAGATTGAAAGTGAGATCAATGCGCATCAGGATCACAAGGCGTGGGACCAAAAGCGCAAAAACATCAATGAACTATCGGTTCAGATTTCCCGTGTCAAGCTGGATGTTGGCCGGGAGGAAAAAATGGCGGCCAAACTATCAAAAGAAATTGAGACTCTCGAAGCTCACGAATGTCATACGTGCGGACAGGCCTTCCACGACAGTAAGCACCAACAAGTTCTGGAAGGCAAGCAGAAAGATTTGGCTACGGCTCGACAGAGTGGCCAAGAATTTGGCACCCTCTTATCAGAACTGGAGGCTGCCCACGACTCCATGGGCACGTTAGGTCGACCACCCACAATGTTTTACGATAAGGAAAGTGATGCTATTCAACATCAAGCTACCTTGTCTAATTTAGAACAACAGATTGCCGCAAAACAAACAGAAACAGATCCTTATGCAGAACAGATTGAGGAAATGCAACAACAGGCATTGCAGGAAGTAACCTATGACACACTTAATGAACTTACTCGCTTACAAGAACACCAGGACTTCTTGCTTAAACTACTCACAAGCAAAGACAGCTTTATCCGTAAAAAGATTATTGAACAAAATCTTAGCTATCTAAACGCTAGACTAACACACTACTTGGATCGTGTGGGATTGCCGCATACTGTGGTATTCCAAAACGATTTAACTGTCAGCATTGAGGAGCTGGGCCGTGAGTTAGACTTTGATAATTTGAGTAGAGGCGAACGCAATCGATTGATTCTAAGCATGAGCTGGGCATTTCGTGATGTGTTTGAAAGTTTATATCAACCTATCAATCTGTTGTTTATAGACGAAATGATTGACAACGGTCTTGATACCGCAGGTGTAGAAAATGCGTTGGCCTTGTTAAAACAAATGAGTCGTGAGCGACACAAGTCAATTTGGCTAGTAAGTCACAGAGACGAATTAGCTGGGCGAGTGGAAAACATTCTCAAGGTAGTTAAAGAAGGTGGATTTACTAGTTACAACACGGATGTAGAAATAGCGTGACACATACTATATTTACTGGGTGTTCCTTCACTGAAGGTATTGGGTTAAAAGATACTAAACTAAGTCCCGACCATTGGGCAAATTTATTACATAATAAGATTAATAGTTTTAAGAATACAAGGTTATTGAATTTAGGAGCAGGTGGGTCTACCAATGATGAAATATTCCATAACGCCATTAATGCTATTGGTACACACGATTGCAAATATTTGTTTGTAGCCTGGACATCTTTTAATCGTTACAAATTAAATCCTGGGGTTGAACTATATCCTACTCAAATATATGTATCGCCAACAGTATGCTTTGATGACATTAATTTAAACCCAGGTATTACATATACTAAAAAATTCTTGAATCATTTTAGAGATACCATGTTAATACTTAATCATGATCACTATCATTATGTAAAAATATTAAATTATAGCCATACTATTAAAATATTGTGTGAGAAATTAAACATTACTGTATTTTTTGTTAACGCAATTTTGCCGCACGACGACGGGTATTTTTCTATTATCACAAAAAACGGTCGAGTTCCGAGTGACACCACTGTATACACACAACAAGAATTTTGTGCTGACTCTCGAACTGATGAAGAGTTTTTTAAAATTTATGACCAGATTCATCAAAATTACACTGATACAAGCGGACTAGAGTGTAATTGGTTAAATCTCGATACTGGATTTCGTAACAAATTTAACTTAGATCTAGGAACAGATCAAAGTCACCCTGGGCCTGCTAGCCATCAGGCATTTGGTGCGCATCTAACAAAAAAATTACAAGCCAGAGGATTATAATGATAACTACTAATCCATGGTATGGTTGTACGAAAACACACAAATTGAAACATTACCCGAAGATTGTGTCGGCTTTGTTTATTTGATCACAAATAAACTTACCGGCAGGAAATATATTGGAAAAAAATTAGCAAAGTTTAGTAAGACCTCATACAAAGTAGTAAAATTAAAGAACGGCAACAAAAAGAAAAAACGAATTCGAAGCAAAATAGACTCAGACTGGCAACTATACTATGGATCAAACGATCAACTAAACAAAGACATTGAGACGCTGGGCGTAGACAACTTCACAAGAGAAATATTATTTTATTGTACATCAAAGGCCGCTTGCAGTTACATAGAAGCTAGAGAACAATTTAATCATAGAGTACTAGAGTCAGACGACTACTATAACGGGCAGATAGTTTGCCGTATACATGGTAGTCACATAAAAAACAAAATTTAAGGGAAATACATTGATTGGCATAGCAACCGACCCTGGAGTAGGCGGCACGTTCTTAACTTGGAGCCTACACTACCTAGCCGGACACGATACCTACTATCATGCAGGAACACACCAATGGCTCAAGGTGCCAAGTAAGCCGTTAACTAAAAAAAATTCACACGGTTTTAAAACAAATTATATTGGATCACTAGAATCATTTGATAAAAGTTATTCAACACTACTTGATATTCCAACACGCGATTTTCACGCTATTTATTTTCATAATTTTCCACGGACCGTGGAATCTCAAAATTATGATACACAACAAGTTATATCACGGCTTGAATCCGATCAACTAATAGTAGTATCTTTATCGCCCGGTCATCAATTGTATCAACAGTCGTATTACAAACGTAGTGATAGTCAACCGTCGTGGACAAATTCAGCAAAAAAATTAGTAAATAATCAAGATATTCTTAGTGATTTTATCAATTTCTTTTTAAAAGAATCTAATGAACAATGGCATCGGGCAGGCTTAACCAATGTATGGGACCAAAGAGAATTTTTAGCCCTTAATTTAAGACCAAATAACACACAGAACATAGTGTGTAATGTAGACTTGACACGAGATCATTATAGATTAGACACGTCCGAGCTGTGGCACACCTTTGATCAAACTGTGTCTCATATGTTTGATTATTTAAATTTAAAAATTAACAATCTTCGCTGGAAAAAATGGATTAAAGTTTATTACAAATGGAGACAAGTTCATTATCAAAGAATGCTATTTGTTTGGTATTTTGACCAAATTATTAACTACATCGCCGATGGTTATAGCATGGACTTGACTCGATTCAATTTAGATTTAATTCAAGAAGCAGTTATACAACACACACTAATTTATAAACACAACCTAAATTTAAAAACTTGGCAACTAGAAAAATTTACCAATACAAAACAACTACACAATTTATTAGAACCTAACATTCATACTTTAACAACAAATTAGACAGGCAACTTTACTGACTCTGTGCTAGATGTTTGATCTAGCTCCATTGAGGAACGGTGCAATACCCGGTCCAGATTCTTGGGTGTCAAAGGCAATTGCTAACTTAAGGCAACAAATGGTTTGAGCTCTGTTGAAAAAGAAACAACTCATGCTTATAGGACTTGGATTTATTATTGGGTCACTAGGGTTCCGTTGATATGTGAAGCTAGAGTAAGGGGTACCGGTCAACCGCCTCTGCGTTGGAAACAACAATCTCTTTATAATAAATGACTGCTGTCACTCGGATAATGTGAAAAGAGTCAATTCACCGTGCATACGGTGAATTGTGACCACATAATCTGGATAATGCGTAAGAAGAAACAATGTGTCTGAGCTAAAGCGAAAGACACAGATTAGCGCAGCTAATCTTTAAACACCACTTAGAATTGATCTGGCCAATCCCTAAACAGTGCGTGCTGAATGTCTCCACTGACGAACTGATTGAATGATTTATGCTTTACCTCAAGTTCGCCTTCTAGTGGAGCAACCCTTTTAAAGGCCGAGTCCATTTGACCCATGTCTCGAAACTCCATTAAAATCATCCATTCCGGCATGTCAGCAATACTACGGAATCCCATTTTGCATCTGGTAATTCTATACGACTCCATTTTGCCTTCGCTGATCAAATGATCAAAGAAACTTTTCATTCCAGTGACCCAGTCAAGGTCTGAGATGTCGCCTTCTTTGTTTGCCCAAATTGTGTATAAGTCTGCCATGTTATAGTGGTCCTAGTAGTTCAAAGCCCGTGATGCCTTGTTTGTACAGGTGTGCTTGATCCAAATACAGATATTTGAATCCTCTTTCACGGTAGATAGCACATTCAGTTCGTAAACTTTCTATGCCCAATCTTAACTTGGGGTTTCTATAGTTCCAAGCAAACTGAGCACACAAAGCATTTTCGTCATCGTATCGTTTGATAATACTAAATGCCACCAACAACTCGTTGTCGTAATAACCAAGTACATCTGTGTCAGGATCAGTAAATTGGCTGTCAAACAACGGCATTACAC
>Ga0114973_10001030_pt1 | contig 20906 bp, 15 predicted proteins | sample M_140807_MF_Meta_FD_87025 | JGI IMG/M metagenome (GOLD analysis project Ga0114973, IMG submission 87025) | Freshwater microbial communities from Lake Montjoie, Canada to study carbon cycling - M_140807_MF_MetaG | ecosystem: Environmental > Aquatic > Freshwater > Lake | place: Lake Montjoie...
CGACGGCGGCCATGTGAATGCCGGTGATGTGGTGGCGGAAATCGAAGGATCGGCCCGCGCTGTCCTGTCGGCCGAGCGGGTGGCTTTGAATTTCCTCGGCCGCTTGTCGGGCATTGCCTCTCTGACCAACCGCTTCGTGCGGCAGGTGGCAGGCACCGACTGCCGGATTGTCTGCACCCGCAAAACCACGCCGGGTTTACGCGCTTTCGAAAAATATGCCGTGCGCTGCGGCGGCGGGTTCAACCATCGTTACGGGTTGGATGATGCCGTACTGATCAAGGACAACCATATTGCTGTGGCAGGCGGCGTGGCTGCGGCCTTGCGGGCAGCCAAAGCCTCGGTCGGCCATCTCGTCAAGATCGAGATCGAGGTCGATACCATCGCGCAATTGCGCGAGGTGCTGGCCGAGGGCGCGGATGTGGTGCTGCTCGACAATATGGGTGTGGAGATGCTGCGCGAAGCCGTCGCCATGGTCGAAGGCGCGATGCTGACGGAAGCCTCGGGCGGCGTCAATCTCGACACCGTGGCCGCGATTGCTGCAACGGGTGTGGATATGGTGTCGGTCGGCGCGCTGACCCATTCACCGCGCGTGCTTGATCTGGGGCTGGATATTCAGGTCAGCTAGGCCTTACTGCACGGCGGGATCGACGGCCTGCATCCCCAGCAGCCAATATTCGACGCCATAAGCGATCAACGTCGCCCCGATCACACCGAAAAAGCGCATCTCCATCGCCAAAGGCGGAATCTGCCCCGCCTCGATCCGCGGGCGCAGAAGCAATTCGCACAGAAACGCCCCGATCAACGGCCAGCTATAGGACGGGAAACGCCCATGGGCGATGTCGGGAAACAGCATGGCCAGAACACCGGTTGCCACGCCCGACAGCACCATCACGGCAAGGAATACACGTGTCGTGATGGTGAATTTCATCATGATCAGGCCTGACCGGCAGGCTTGACGCCCAAAGCGGCCTGTGCGGCAGCCAGACGGGCAATCGGCACGCGGTAAGGCGAGCAAGACACATAATCCAGCCCGACCTCGTGGCAGAAGGTAACCGAAGCCGGATCCCCGCCATGCTCGCCGCAAATGCCGAGCTTGATGTCGGGACGGGTCTGGCGACCGCGTTCGACACCGATCCTGACCAGTTCGCCCACGCCTTCGCGGTCAATCGTCACGAAGGGATCGGCGGGCAGAATACCCTGCGCGGTGTAAGGACCAAGGAAACTGGCCGCATCATCCCGCGAAATGCCCAGACAGGTCTGGGTCAGATCATTGGTGCCGAAGGAGAAGAATTCTGCCGTTTCGGCAATTTCCTTGGCCATCAGGCAGGCGCGCGGCAATTCGATCATCGTGCCGACCTGATATTCGACAGGCATCTGCTTCTCGTTGCGGACCGCTTCGGCCATCGCATCGATCCGGCCTTTAACCAGATCGAATTCGGGCTTGCCGAACACCAAAGGCACCATCACTTCGGCGATCACCGGTTCGCCGGTATCGCGCGCGGCATCCACAGCCGCTTCGAAAATCGCACGGGCCTGCATTTCGGCGATTTCGGGATAGGCGATCGCCAGACGGCACCCACGGAAACCGAGCATCGGGTTGAATTCATGCAATTCGGTGGCGCGACGGCGCAGCTTGTCTTCCGAGGCACCCATCGCCTTGGCCACTTCGGCAATCTCGGCGTCCGAATGCGGCAGGAACTCGTGCAAAGGCGGATCGAGCAGGCGAATGGTAACCGGCAGGCCCTTCATGATCGTGAACAGATCATAGAAATCGCTGCGCTGCATCGGCAGCAATTTGGCGAGAGCGGCGCGACGGCCCTTCTCGTCATCCGACAGGATCATTTCACGTACGGCAACAATGCGTTCGCCTTCGAAGAACATATGTTCGGTGCGGCACAGGCCGATCCCTTCGGCACCGAAACCGCGGGCGGTGCGGGCATCAAGCGGTGTATCGGCATTGGTACGCACTTTGAGCTTGCGGATCGAATCCGCCCATTCCATCAAGGTGCTGAATTCACTTGATAATTCAGGCTCGAGCATTTTGACATGCCCCTGCAAGACCTGACCAAGCGAGCCGTCAATGGTGATGAAATCACCCTTTTTCAGCTTCACACCGCCTGCCGTCATGGTCTGGGTGACGTAATCGACGCGCAAACTGCCCGCGCCCGACACGCATGGCTTGCCCATGCCTCGCGCCACCACAGCGGCGTGCGAGGTCATGCCGCCGCGCGTGGTCAAAATCCCTTCGGCGGCATGCATGCCGTGAATATCTTCGGGCGAGGTTTCCACCCGCACCAGAATGACCTTGCGGCCCGCCGCCTTGGCGGCTTCGGCTTCATCCGAATCAAACACGATTTCACCCGCCGCCGCACCGGGCGAGGCCGGCAGACCCGTGGCAATGATCTTGCGCTCGGCTTTGTGGTCGATGGTCGGATGCAGCAACTGGTCGAGCGATGCAGGCTCGATCCGGCCCACCGCTTCCTCGCGGGTGATCAGGCCTTCGGAGACCATATCGACCGCAATTTTCAGCGCGGCCTTGGCGGTGCGCTTGCCCGAGCGGGTTTGCAGCATCCACAACTTGCCGCGCTCGATGGTGAATTCGACATCCTGCACATCGCGGTAATGCTTTTCGAGAAGGCCGCAAATGCGGATGAATTCCGCATAGGCGTCCGGCATCGCCACTTCGAGCGAAGGCTTGTCGGATTCGGCTTCGATGCGGGCAATCTCGGTGATGTTTTGCGGCGTGCGAATCCCCGCCACCACATCTTCGCCCTGTGCATTGATCAGGAATTCGCCGTAAAGCTCTTTTTTGCCGGTCGACGGATTGCGGGTAAAGGCCACGCCTGTCGCAGAGGTTTCGCCCAGATTGCCGAACACCATCGACTGCACATTGACCGCCGTGCCCCACGAGGCCGGAATGGCGTGCAATTCGCGATATTTGATCGCGCGCTGGTTCATCCACGAGCCGAACACCGCGCCGATGGCGCCACACAACTGCTGTTTGGGATCTTGCGGGAACGGCTTGCCGCTCTCGCGCGCCACCAGATCCTTGTAGGAGGCAATCACCAGCTTCCACTCATCGGCCTTCAGATCGGTGTCGAGCTGATAGGCCTTGCGGTCCTTGTATCCTTCCAGAATGTCTTCGAAATGATGGTGGTCGATATCGAGCACGACATTCGAGAACATCTGGATAAAGCGGCGATAGCTGTCATAGGCAAACCGCGCATCGCCGGAGCTTTTGGCCACCGCTTCGACCGTCACATCATTGAGGCCGAGATTGAGCACGGTATCCATCATGCCGGGCATCGAGGCGCGCGCGCCCGAGCGCACCGACAGCAGCAGAGGATTCTCGGCATCGCCGAACACGCGGCCCGTCAGCGTGCCGACTTGCGCCAGTGCCGCTTCGACCTGCCCTTCGAGTTCGGGCGGATAGGTCTCGTTATGTGCATAATAATAGGTGCAGACTTCGGTTGAAATTGTCAGGCCGGGAGGGACCGGCAAGCCGAGATTGCTCATTTCAGCCAGATTGGCGCCTTTGCCACCCAACAGGTTGCGCATGCCGGACTGGCCTTCCGCGCTTCCATCACCGAAAGAATAAACCCATTTCATCATGCGATTGATCCTTTATTTCGCAATTGCGAACGCGCCCATCCCTTTGCCGATCGACGCAGAAAAATCAATCCTGCAAATGGACTATGGCCTTGTTATGCGCCCAGAAAACGCCAACTGGTATACCAATTGGCACCTGAATAGCATCTGAACGCGTCAGACACGCATCATTTTACCCGTTTCGGTTGAACGCAGATCAGGGGAGAGCCGAATCACAAATATGGGATTCATCTCCGATTCAGCCCGAAATCATTCCGAAATCCGCAACCGAGCGGGTGGCTTCGCGCAATTGCGACAACAACCGCAGACGGTTGATGCGCAATCCGGCCTCGTCGGCATTGACCGTGACCCCATCGAAAAACGCATCGACAGCGGGGCGAAGCGTGGCCAGCGCACTCATCGCGCCGGTAAAGTTTTCGGCCTTCACCGCCTCGCTGACCTGTTGGGTGACACTGGCAAGTGCAGAGGCCAGCGCCTTTTCCTGATCCAGCTGCAACAGGCCGGAATCCACCGCGCCTGCGAATGCGCCCTCGCCGTCTTTCTTTTCCTCGGCGCGTAAAATATTGGCGGCGCGCTTGTAGCCCGCCAGCAGATTTTTGCCGTCATCGCTGTCAAGCAAGGACCCGAGTGCCTCGACGCGCCGCACGATCATCAACAGATCATCCTGTTGGCCCGAAGCCAGCACCGCATCGATCAGATCATGCCGCGCACCGGAATCGCGCAGATAGACTTTGAGGCGGTCGTGGAAGAAGGAGAGGAGATCACCGGGTGCACCCGCATCAGCAGCAATTGAGCGAGCCTGACCGATCACCCCGAAATGCCGCCCCAGACATGCAGTCAAACCCAAATTCAACTTGTTCTCAAGCACCAAGCGCACCACGCCCAAAGCGGCGCGACGCAAAGCATAGGGGTCTTTCGAACCGGTCGGCTTTTCATCGATGACCCAGAAACCCACCAGCGTATCGAGCTTGTCGGCCAATGCCACGGCGACCGCCACGGCATCATGCGGCACGCGGTCGGACGGGCCTTGCGGCTTGTAATGATCTTCGATGGCGGCGGCGACACTTGGCGCTTCGCCCTGCGTTTCGGCATAGCGACGGCCCATCAGGCCCTGCACTTCGGGGAATTCGCCGACCATTTCGGTCACCAGATCGGCCTTGCACAAGTGTGCTGCCCGTTTGGCCTGAGCGGTATCAGCCCCCACCACGGGTGCGAGTTCGGCCGCCAGAGCCACGATCCGGTCGATCCGCTGCCCTTGCGTGCCCAGCTTTTCGTGGAACACGATATTGAGCGCGCGCAACTTGGCCAGACGCTGATCCAGCAAGGTGCCTTCGACATGCTCGAATCCGGGCAGCGGCTTTTGATCCAGTTCCCAGAAATGGCGGGCGTCGGACAGACGGGCGCGGACCACGCGCTCATTGCCCGCAATCACCTGCTTGCCTCCATCCGTCGCCTCGATATTGGACGTCAGCAAAAAGTGGTTGGACAGATTGCCGCTTTTGGGATCACGCAGCACGAAGCATTTCTGGTTGGCGCGAATGGTGGCGCGCACCACTTCGGGGGGGATGACCAGAAAACCGGGATCAAACGAGCCCATCAGCACCACGGGCCATTCGACCAACCCTGCCACTTCCTCCAGCAGGCCTTCGTCTTCCACCAGTTCCAGCCCGCGTGCGAAAGCCAGATTTTTGGCGTCATGCAGGATGATGTCCTTGCGGCGGTCGGTATCCAGAACCACTTTGGCGCGTTCGAGGCTTGCGACATAATCATCGAACCGGCGCACCTGAATTGTGTCCGGCGCATGGAAACGGTGGCCGCGTGTAGTATCGCCCGACACCAGCCCGTCAATGTCAAAATGGATCACTTCGACAGCCTCGGTTTCCGGCCCGAAGGTGCAGATAACCGATTGCAAAGGCCGCACCCAGCGCAAGGCACCGGCGTGTTGCGACGCCTTGCCCCAGCGCATCGATTTGGGCCACGGAAACTGGCGGATGATGGCAGGCACGATCTCGGCCAGAAGTTCGGGCACGGCGCGGCCGGCGGTTTCCACCACCGCGACATAAAAATCACCCTTTTTCGGGTCATTGACGATTGTGGCTTGCGAGAGATCGCTCAGGCCCGCGCTTTTCAAAAAGCCCTGAATGGCCCCGTCGGGCGCGCCGACGCGCGGACCCTTTTTCTCCTCGCGCTGGTCGGGCTGGCGGGCGGGCAGGCCTGCAATATGCAAAGCCAGACGGCGCGGCGTCGCATAGGCCTTGGCCCCCTCATACACGCAACCGCGCTCGACCAGCGCGTGGGTGACCAAAGACTTCAAATCCTCCGCCGCCTTGCGCTGCATGCGGGCCGGAATTTCCTCGGAAAAGAGTTCGAGCAGAAGGTCAGGCATGAGGGTCAATTTCCTGAGATCAAGAGGATCAAATAAGAGCAAAACAGCGTGGGTTACGCCCCGCCCGCTTCGGTTTTCAGCCAGGCTTCGCCGCAGGCTTTGGCCAGTTCGCGCACACGCAAAATATAGCTTTGCCGTTCGGTGACAGAGATCACCCCGCGCGCATCCAGCAGATTGAAGACGTGGCTGGCCTTGATGCATTGGTCATAGGCGGGCAGCACCATCAGGTGATGGTCTCCGGCATCGCCCTTGCCCAACAGCGCTCGGCATTCGCCTTCCGCATCCTTGAAATGGGCAAACAGCATATCGGTATTGGCGTGTTCGAAATTATGGCGGGAATATTCCTGTTCCGCCTGCTTGAATACATCGCCATAGGTGACCTTGTCGTCACCATCCAGACCGTTGAAATTGAGGTCATAGACATTCTCGACGCCCTGCACATACATGGCCAGCCGTTCCAACCCATAGGTCAGTTCGCCCGAGACCGGCGCACATTCGATGCCTGCGACCTGCTGGAAATAGGTGAATTGCGACACTTCCATGCCGTCGCACCAGCATTCCCAGCCCAGACCCCACGCGCCAAGCGTCGGGCTTTCCCAATCGTCCTCGACAAAGCGGATGTCATGCAAAGCGGCATCGATGCCGATCGCCTTCAGGGAGGCCAGATAGAGCTCCTGCAAATTGGGGGGATTGGGCTTCAGGATCACCTGATACTGGTAATAATGCTGCAAGCGGTTGGGGTTTTCACCATAGCGGCCATCTTTGGGGCGGCGCGAGGGCTGCACATAGGCAGCGCGCCACGGCTTGGTGCCGAGCGAACGCAAGGTGGTGGCCGGATGGAATGTGCCCGCACCCACTTCCATGTCATAGGGCTGCAGGATGACGCAGCCCTGTTGCGCCCAAAACTGGTGCAGGGTCAAAATCAGGCCCTGAAAGGACCGATGCGGCGAAACAGCTTGGGTCATAGACAAGATCCGGTGGCCAAGGGGTCAAAAGATGAGCGCACCCTAGAAGCGTGAGGGGCGAGAATCAAGGCCGACCTTGCGCCTATCACCCCGCAAAGCCGCCCCGACAGACCTTTTTCAGAGGCCCAGATCGATCAGGCTGCGCCCGCGGGCAATCGCCTCCTCCGCTTGCGTGCGCCGGCCTTCGGTGTCATGCAGCACCAACGGTTCGAGTAAAGACAGCGGCGCGCGCGAGCCTTTGACGCCCGACAGCAGGATCCGCGTCGCCGGACGGCCCGCTTTGCCATGAACCGGACGGATATGGAGTGCCCCGAACCGCCCCTGCATCGCCTCCAGCAGCAAAGGCAGCATATCGGGACGGTGGATCATCGCGAAACGACCCTTGGGTTTGAGGGTTGTGTGCAGGGTTTTGACCCATTGCCGCATGCCGTCATCATCGAGCACATGGGCGCGGGCGCGCGGTTCGACCGGCGAGGTCTGCACACGTCCTGCGGGGTGGAACGGCGGATTGGAGAGGATGAAATCAGCCAGATCGGCTCCTAGCCCCTGCGCGTCGCGCATGGCGAAAGGTGCCAGAACATCGGCCTGAATGGCCGTGACACGCCCACCAAGCCCGTTATGGAGGATGTTGTGGCGGGCCAAAGCCACCATATCGGCATCCAGATCGGCCAGTTGGACTTTCAAACCTTTGCAGCGGGCGGCCACACCCAAGCCGACCACGCCCGATCCGCAGCCCAGATCGAGCAGCAAACCGCCGGCCTGATCGGGCAGACAGGCCGCCAGCAGCACCGCATCGGTGCCCGATTGATGGCCGGCTTTTGTTTCAAACACCGAGATCAGCCCCCCGAAAAACGCATGAGGACCGTTAAATCGTTCATCTTGCATCAATTCCTCACGGTTCCATCTCGCCAAGTCCGCCGGAAAGCTCTATGTAAGCAGGGATAAATCTGTTCCGCTTCTATCCCGACCATCTGTTGACCGACCCTCTTTGCCAAGGACATTCTCGCGTGGGCGTTGTTATATCACTCGACGACAAACTGTCATCCACCCCCAGCATCGAGCCGCTGATGCGGCTGGTCGCTGCCGATATGGAGCGGGTCAACCAGTTGATCATTTCCAAGGTCGGCTCGGATGTCGCCCTGATCCCCGAGATTGCCCGTCATCTGATCGATTCCGGCGGCAAGCGCCTGCGCCCGATGCTGACTTTGGCCAGTGCCGCTTTGTGCAACTATACCGGCGAAGGCCATATCAAGCTGGCGACGTCGGTGGAATTCATGCACACCGCCACTTTGCTGCATGATGATGTGGTCGATCAAAGCGAATTGCGCCGCGGCAAGCTGGCTGCGCGCATGCTGTGGGGCAACGAGGCCTCGGTGCTGGTCGGCGATTTCCTGCTCGGTCAGGCTTTTCGCATGATGGTCGATGTCGGCTCGCTGCAAGCGCTCGATGTGCTGTCCACCGCCGCCACCGTGATTGCCGAAGGCGAAGTGATGCAGCTGTCGGCCGCCAAAAACACCGCCACCACCGAAGACGAATATCTGGCCGTGGTGCGCGCCAAAACCGCCGCTTTGTTCGCCGCCGCCTGCGAGGTGGGACCGATCATCGCCGGACACGGCAAGGCCGAAATTTCGGCCTGCCGCAGCTATGGCACCAATCTCGGCATTGCCTTCCAGCTGATCGACGATGCGCTGGATTACGGCGGCTCCAGTGCCAAACTGGGCAAGAATGTCGGCGACGATTTCCGCGAGGGCAAGATCACTTTGCCCGTCGTACTGGCCTTCCGCCGCGGCAACGATGCCGAACGCGCCTTCTGGAAAGAGGCACTGGAAGCCGGCGACGCCTCGGACACGCATCTCGACAAGGCGATGGGCCTGATGACCAAGCACCGCTCGATCGAGGACACCATCGAACGCGCCCGCCATTATGGTGCCATGGCCCATGATGCGCTGGAATTGTTCCCGCAGACCCCGATGAAGGCCGCTCTGGTCGAAGCCATCGACTTCTGCATCTCCCGCGCCCATTGAGGGCGGGGGCTAGCCGATCACCGTCGGTTTGACCCACCAATTTCCATAGGTTCCCGCCAAAAGACCTGCGGCGTTTTTGGCTTGGGCGGCACTCTCGAACAATGCAAACACTGCCGACCCCGATCCCGACATGCGGGCCAGTCGGCAGCCTTGCTGCTGGCTCAAAGCTGCCAAGGCTTCACCGATCACTGGCCCGATCGCATTGGCTGGCGCCTGCAAATCATTGCCAAGCCCATGCAAATGGGCAATGAGCTCCTGTGCCGACGTTGCAGAACATTCCGGATGCGGCAGACGATTTGTCTGCTCGCCCTTCTCCAACCCCAATTGCCGGAACACCTCGGGGGTCGCCATGCCGACGGGTGGTTTAACCAGCACCGCATGCAATTCGGGCAAGTTTAAAGGCTCACCCAACTCATCGCCGATGCCGCGCATCATCACGGGCCTTGAGCGAAGACAGACCGGGACATCAGCGCCGATCAGGCGGGCGGCTTCCAGCAGTTCGGGATCATCAAGCGACAAGCCGTTCAACCGCGCCAGCAGGCGCAAGGTGGCCGCGGCATCGGCCGAGCCGCCGCCCAATCCCGCCTGGGCGGGCAGATATTTGGTCAGGGTCAGATGCCCACAGCGCAAAGCGGGTTTGAATTGGCGCAATTGTCGCACGGCTTTCAACACCAGATTGTCCTGATCCTCGCCCGCAGCTGAGGCAAACGGACCTTGCACGATCAGGCCTTCGGGCTTGTCGGGATCAAGCGACAGATGATCTGCGACCGAGGCAAAAGCCACCAGACTTTCAAGGGCGTGATAGCCGTCGGGGCGGCGGCCTACAACATACAGGCTCAGATTGAGCTTGGCGCGGGCGCGGGTGGTCAACACAGGGGACACAATCCCGCTTCTGTCGCCCTCAGCCGCCATTGCCGGTTTTGGCAGGGGCAGGCGGGATAATCGGTTTGACCTCGTCGGGCAGACCATGCTCGATCTTTTTCAAAATCTCGACCAGATCATCCGGCTCGGGCTTCAAATCGCGAGCATGGTTCCATTGAAAGCCCGCCTCGATCTTGCGGCCAACCCGCCAATAGACATCGCCGAGATGGTCATTGATGGTAGGGTCGGAGGCGCGCAATTCCAGCGCGCGTTCAAGAAAACGCAAGGCCTCGTCATAACGGCCCAACCGGTAAAAGGCCCAGCCGAGACTGTCGACGATATAGCCGTCGCGCGGGCGTTGTTCGACCGCCTTGCGCAGCATGTCGAAGGCTTCGTCAAGGTTCATCCCCTGATCGACCCATGAATAGCCGAGATAATTCAGCACCAGTGCCTGATCGGGCTGCAGTGCCAGAGCCTGCCGGAAATCTTTCTCGGCCTTGGGCCATTGCTTGGTGCGCTCATGCGCAATGCCGCGGAAATAATACAGGCTCCACGACACCTCGTCGCCATTGGCGGCGGCGGCTGCCACGGCTTTGTCATAGGCCTCTGCCGCCTTGATAAAATCCTTGCGAGAGCGGTAAAGCGTGCCAAGAGTGGATGGCACTTCGTAATCTTTGGGATTGTCGCGTGCCAACGTTTCGAGCAGGGCAACGGCCTTGTCCCCCTCGCCTATCTGTTCCAGATTCAGGGCCTTCTGCAACTGCGCCGTCCGGTAGAACGGGGTTGAAGCCGGCATGGTGTCATAGAGCTTGTTGGCCTCTTGCGGGCTTTTCAGCCGCTCGTAAATATCGCACAGGGCAATCACCGCCAGCTCGTGCTCGCTGTCGAGCGACAGCGCAAGCCGCAGATAAATCAGCGAGGCTGTTTCATCGCCGTCACGCCCGCCAGCAATGGCCAGCCCGTACAGGGCTTCGGCCGCACCTGATTTTGCGCTGGCAATCGAACGCGTCACCGGCTGGCCGGATTTCAACGCCTTGCTGCTGCTCGCCAGCATCGGATTGCGGCGCATGTTTTTGTCGAGCCCGTCATAGATTGCGACAGCCTCCTGCATCCGTCCGGTACGGGCCAGAAAACGTCCCAGGGCATCGACAATCCGCATGGTGCGCGGATCGGCCTGGTAGGCGGCGCGATAACGGTGCTCGGCCTCCTCGTTCATGCCACCAAGATCAGCCAGAAAACCGGCATTGAGATCACGGATGATGGAGAAGCTGTCCTCGCCTTTCAGGCGGTCCACTGTTTCGATCGCTTGCTTGAACTGGCCCGCACCGGCCTGCGCCCATGCGTAAAGCAGGGTTGCGGTCACATCGGCCTGCCGTCCGCGGCCGCCGCGATTGAGCAGGCTTTTGGCCTTGTCATATTGCTTGGTACCCAAAGCGCGCGCGCCCAGAACCAATTGCGACAGGCTATTGCCGGGATCACGCGCCAGCATCCGCTCTGCGAGAACTGCCGCCGAAGCCACGTCACCATCGGCCAGATAGGCAATGAAAGCCCGTTCGGCCATCTCGTTGTTGCGCGGATCATGCATCAACAATTTGCGAAAATAATAGGCCGCTGCCGCCGTATCGTGACCGGCAACCGCAATGGTCGAGGCCAGATAACTGCCAGACAGCGTGGATCTTTCGGACGATATCCTGTCGGTCTTGTTTTTTGCAGTTCCGTTGGCTTGCGAGGCCATCCCGTCCGCAGGAATAGCCAGCACGAACAAGGCGACAAGGGTACAAGCGGCGCAAGCCGCCTTCAGCCCAGCCAAAGAAAAGCGGAACGATCTGATCAAGCCATACGCGGCAGGAAATTGGACGGGCAAAGACACGGTCAGGAATAATCTCTCTGTCTAAACGAAAACATGGCTAGGCACTGTCACGATTGCAGCAGATTTGACGTCCTGCCCCAAACTTGGATGCTGTCGCACAGCATGGGCTTTTATCGGCCAATCGGCAAGGGGCGAAACGCGCTATGGTTACGCAATTCAAACCGCGCCGCCCTTACATATTGGGATAGTTGGGGCCGCCGCCGCCTTCCGGCGTCACCCATGTGATATTTTGGGCCGGATCCTTGATGTCACAGGTTTTGCAATGCACGCAATTTTGCGCATTGATCACAAGCTGCGGATCGGTTTTGGCGTCCGCATCCCCATAGACGACCTCATAAACCCCTGCAGGGCAATAGAGCCGTGCAGGCTCGCCATAGAGCAGATAATTGCGCTGAACGGGCTGCCCGGCATCGGTCAGTTTGAGATGGGCGGGCTGGTCTTCCTCGTGATTGGTAGCGGAGATGAACACCGAGGATAGCTTGTCGAACGAGACAACCCCGTCGGGCTTGGGATAGGCAATCGGGGTGACTTCGGCCAATGGCTTCAGGCTGGCATGGTCCGGCCCGCCATGCGACAGCGTGCCGAAAGGCGACCAGTTGAACAGGCTGTTCAGCCACATATCCATACCGCCCAGCGCCACGCCCAGCACGGTGCCATATTTGCTCCACAGCGGTTTGACATTGCGCACGGGCTTCAAATCGCGCCCTATTTCGCTGTCGCGCCAGCCCTTTTCGTAATCACCCAGCACGCCGCCCGCCCGTCCGCTATGGATGGCGATCACGCAATGCTCGGCTGCCTGCATGCCCGACAGCATGGCATTGTGCGAGCCCTTGATGCGCGGCACATTGACGAAGCCCGCCGCGCAGCCCAGCAAGGCTCCGCCAGGAAAGGCCACACGCGGCACCGATTGCCAGCCGCCCTCTGTGATGGCGCGCGCGCCGTAGGAAATACGCTTGCCGCCTTCGAATGTCGGCCGCACCAGCGGGTGCGTCTTGAACCGCTGGAACTCGTCAAACGGCGACAAAGTCGGGTTTTTGTAATTCAGATGCACCACAAAACCGACCGCCACCAGATTGTCTTCGAGATGGTAGAGGAACGACCCGCCGCCCGTCTCCATGTCCAGCGGCCAGCCGAACGAATGCTGCACCAGACCGGGCTTGTGCCTGGCCGGATCGATCTCCCACAATTCCTTCAGGCCGATCCCGAATTTCTGCGGTTCGCGTTCATAGGACAACCGGTATTTCTCGATCAGCTGCTTGCTCAGATGCCCGCGCGCGCCTTCCGAGAACAGCGTGAATTTGCCAAGCAGTTCCATGCCGCGGGTAAAGCCGTCTTTGGCCTCGCCATCCTTGCCGATCCCCATATCGCCGGTCGCAATGCCGGTCACCTGATTGTGTTCGCCATACAACACTTCGCCGGCGGCAAAACCGGGATAGATTTCCACGCCCAGCGCTTCGGCCTTGGCGGCAAGCCAACGGCAGACATTGCCGAGCGAGACAATGTAATTGCCGTGGTTCGACATCAGCTTCGGCATCAGGAGATTGGGCAGGCGCACGCCGCTTTGCTCCGTCATCCAGATGAATTCGTCATCGGTAACGGGCGTCTTGAAGGGATGGTCATCCTCGTTGCGCCATTCGGGCAGCAGTTTGTCAACGGCCACCGGATCCATCACCGCGCCGGACAGAATATGCGCGCCGACCTCGGAGCCCTTTTCAACCACTACTACCGACAGATCGGGGTCGATCTGTTTGATGCGGATGGCCGCGCTGAGACCCGCTGGGCCTGCCCCGACAATCACAACGTCGAATTCCATGCTTTCGCGCGGGGCTGTGCGTGGGTCGTCCTGTTCCATGCGCTCGTTCTCCATCCGATCCCAATCAGATTGATCTATGTCCTGTCATAGGGCCTGCGGCAAGACTGGCAAGATGGAATTATGGATAATTTGCTGTGTTCAGCCCGCGTGATGGCAGTGGCATTCACACCCTTCCCCCCTTACAATGGGCCCATGGCCGCTGATGATCTGGGCTTTATGCCCTATGGTGAACCTGCCGAAGAGATTTTGCGCTGGTATCGCGATGCCGGCGTTGATTGTGCCTTGGATGACACCCCGCGCGACCGGCTGGCCGAAGCCCGCGCCGCTCTCGAGGCCCCGCGCCAGCCAGCGCAAACGGGGCGCAGCACCTCAGGCAATGCCTCTGCAAGCGCGCCGCAACCCGCCACCGGCTTCGACCAGCATATTGCACAGGCCGCCGCAGAGGCCAAAACACTGGCCGGCAATGCCGCGACCCTTGAAGACTTGCAAGCCGCTTTGGCGCACTATGACGGTTGCCCGCTCAAGCAAACCGCCAAAAGCCTGATTTTTACCGCAGGCAATCCGCACAGCCGGATCATGCTCGTCTCCGACGTGCCCGGTCCCGACGAAGATCGTTTGGGCGAGGGCTTTACCGGACCCGCTGGCCAGTTGCTCGACCGCATGTTGAAAGCCATCGGGCTTGACCGGCAACAGGTCGCGCTCGGTCTTGTGATCCCGTGGCGGCCCCCGGGCAACCGTGCACCGACCCAGCAGGAGCTGGCGGTGTGCGAACCCTTCATCCGCCGCCATATCGCTTTGATCAAGCCGGATTTGCTGGTTTTTTTGGGGACTTTGCCAGCCCATCTGTTGCTCGGTGTGCAGGACAGCCAGATCAAACTGCGCGGCCGCTGGTTTGATTACAGCGACGGCGACCACACGATCCCCACACTGGCAACCCTGCCACCCGCCCATCTGCTCAAACATCCCGCCCAGAAAGCGCAAGCCTGGCGCGATCTCAAAGCCCTGCGCGAGGCCCATCACGCCTTGCTGCCGCGCGAGCACGGCACCTCGTCTGATCCAAAAGCCTGAAAAACCTGAGATAGACACAAAAAAGCCGCCCGAAGGCGGCTTGGTTTTGTTTGGTCAGTGAAGAAGATCAGCTGAGGCGGGCTTTGACTTCGCCCAGGCCTTTTTCAACAAAGGCCGGACCATTCTTGTCCATCGAACCGCGCAGGATCACTTCGGCCGCTTTCACTGCCGCTTCGGCAGCAGCAGCGCGCACATCGGACGCCGCCTGTGCTTCGGCCTGTGCGATGCGCTGTTCGGCCAGAGCGGTGCGGCGGCGGACGAACTCTTCGAGCTTTTCCTCGGCCTCGACGCTGATGCGCTTGGCTTCCTGCTTGGCACTGACAACGATTTCGGTGGCTTCGGCCTCGGCCTCAAGCCGCTTGCGCTGGTAATCGGCCAGAACCTGACGCGCTTCTTCGCGCAGGGTGCGGGCTTCGTCCAACTCGCGGGCGATCTGCTCGGAGCGATGGTCAAGAGATTGGATCAGAGTGCGGAAAGCACCCACTTTCCATAGGATCGCCACAAAGGTGACGAAAGCGGCGGCGACCCAAAATTCAGCGTCTAGATGCATCAGGGCCTCCTCAGGCTTTCAGAACCTGCGCCACTGCGGCATTCACATCGCCGGCAGCAGGGGCAGTGCCTGTCAGGTGGACAACGATATCCGACGTCGCGGTGGCAGCAATGTCAGCGACATGCTCCATCGCCTGCCGGCGCTTGTCGAGAATATCATGCTCGGCCTTGTGCAGACGGGCCGACAGTTCGGCATCGACCTCGCGACGCTTGGTGTCGCTTTCGATCTTGATGGCATCGCTGGTTTCAGCGGCAATCTGCTGGGCATGGGTTTTGGCTTCGGCCAAAGCCTTGGCATAGGCCCCGATCGAGTGGTCGGTTTCAAGCTTGAAGGCCTGCGCGGCTGCGATATCGTCGTTCAGGATCTTGTGGCGATTGGCAAGAATGCCTTCGACTCGCGGCAAAGCCACGCGGGCCATCAACAGATACAGCGCGCCAAACACCAGGGCCAACCAGACCAGCTGGTTTGCAAAAGTGGCATTGTCAAAGGGTGGAAACACGCCGCTGTCATGGTTTCCACCATGGGCTTCGGTTCCTGACTTAACGGGCTGAGCCATGATCGCCTCTCGATTGCGACTCTAGAAAGGATCTGCACCCCTGAACGACAACCCCGCCGGTCAGCGACCGGCGAAGTCAAAGGATGCAAAAGGAGACTTGAACGCAGTGACCTGCGCCCAACAATCTTATTTGATCACGAAGAGCAGCAAGATCGCGACAAGGAACGCGAAAATGCCAAGACCTTCTGCAAGCGCTGCACCGATGAAGGCGCGGCCGAACTGGCCATCAGCTGCCGAAGGGTTGCGCAATGCGCCCGAGAGGAAATTGCCGAAAATCGTGCCCACGCCGACGGCAGCAATGCCCATGCCGATAGCTGCGAGACCAGCGCCGATGTATTTTGCGGAAACGGGATCCATGTGAAGCTCCTGTGAGATGAAGGATCGGTTAGAGTAAGCCTGCCACCGATGATCAATGGCCGGGATGAAGGGCGTCGTTGAGATAGACGCAGGTGAGAATGGCAAAAACATAGGCTTGCAGAACGGCAACCAGCAGTTCAAGGGCCGTCAGAGCCACAGTCATAGCGAAAGGCAAAGGTGCCAGCAGCACCCATCCGCCGGCCGCCGCCAGCATGGTGACAAATCCGCCGAACACTTTCAGCGTGATGTGACCGGCCAGCATATTGGCGAACAAACGAACAGAGAGCGAAATCGGACGCGACACAAACGAGATCACCTCGATCATCACCAGCAAAGGCAACAGAACCGGCGATACGCCCGATGGCACGAACAGATTGAGAAAATGGAAGCCGTGGCGGTAGAAGCCATAAACCAGCACCGTCATGATCACCAGACCGGCCAGCGCGAAGGTGATGATGATGTGACTGGTCACGGTGAAGGTGTAAGGCACCAGACCGACCAGATTGGAGGCCAGCACGAACATGAACAGGGTGAACACCAGCGGGAAGAACTTCATGCCTTCCTGGCCGGCAGACCCTTTGACGGTCGAGGCCACGAATTCATAGGCAAGCTCGCCGAGCGACTGCAACCGGCCGGGGACCAGTGCGCGCTGCGATGTACCGATGATCATGACGAACGACACAAGCGCCAAAACAACCAGCATGAAGAATGCCGAATTGGTCAGCGTCAATGGTCCGATTTGGGCCATCGGGGTAATGATGAACTGGTGGATCGGATCGATCCCCGCTTCGCTCTCAGCCGCCACGTTGCGCTCCCTGCCCGGATTGGGCCTGTCTACACTCGGTTTGGGTGGGTCCACCCGTCTCGTCGGATCCCTGCCGGATCGGGATCAGCCCGAGCCAGACAAGAAACGTTAAAATCTTTTGTCCGGTCCGGACCCCGGCGGGGTCTTTCCCAAACCCAGTTTGATCATGTTCCAGAAACCGGCAACCGTGCCGAGCATCAAGAACACAATCAGGAACAAAGGCCGCGTACCAGACCACTCGTCGATCTGCCAGCCCAGCAATGCCCCTACAACAACACCGGCCACAAGTTCCGAGATAATGCGAAACCCGAGGGCCATCGCTTTGCCTGTCTCGCTGGCCGAGCCTGCGGTCAGATCATCCCGTCGCTTGTTCGTGTCGCCTTCAGACTGTTTTCTTTCGAGAGCACCGGACAATCTGTCAAGCCGTTCCCGCAAGTTTTGGTCTTTCAACCGTTCCGACTCTTCTTCTGACACGACTACCTCTGCGTGGAAAGCCACGAATGTATAAGCCAGGCCAAAATAATTGTGTCATAACCCCATTCCGGCCCGAAAAGACCAGTTTGAAGCATGACTCACCGAAACACAGACACGCCCTTATAAATCGCGCGTAACATAGTTTTCGTGACACCCCCTGTCAAGGCGGCAGAGTTATTGACTAACTGGTTGAAAAATATTGACTTTTTGCCCGCCAATCAAAGGTCTGAGAGCGTATGCGACTTAATGGTACCGTTTTGTGGCCTGTTATCAGCCCTTAACCGGCTTCCACAAAGCTCGCGGCCTCGCCCAAATCGACCGAAACAAGCTGGCTGACACCGCGTTCGGCCATCGTCACCCCGTAAAGCCGGTCCATGCGCGCCATGGTGATCGGATTATGGGTGATCACCACGAATCGGGTCTCGGTGGTCTTGGCCATTTCGCGCAACAGGTCGCAATAGCGCTCGACATTGGCATCATCGAGCGGGGCATCCACTTCATCGAGCACGCAAATCGGTGAAGGATTGGTCAAAAACACCGCAAAAATCAGCGAAATTGCAGTCAAAGCCTGCTCGCCACCCGACAACAACGTCATGGTCTGCGGCTTCTTGCCCGGCGGATGCGCCAGGATTTCCAGACCCGCTTCCAGCGGATCATCTGATTCGACCAGTTCGAGCTTGGCCGTGCCGCCGCCGAACAACAGGCTGAACAACCGCTCGAAATGGCCCTGTACTTCGGTGAAAGCCGCCAGCAGGCGTTCACGGCCCTCGCGGTTGAGCGAGCCGATCGCCCCGCGCAAGCGTCGGATTGCCTCGATCAGATCGGTCTTTTCGGCATCGAGTGCGGCCTGCCGCGCCTCGATTTCAGACAATTCATCCTCGGCACGCAGATTGACCGCGCCCAAGCGTTCGCGGTCCTCGCGCAGCCGTTCCAGCCGCGTTTCCAGCTCGGCAATCGGCTGGGTGCTGATCGCGCCATCGGCCGCCAGTTGCGGGGCCAGCCCCTCCGGTTCGATTTCCAGACGCTCGACAATGGTCCGCCGCGCCTGTTGCAGCACCTCGCGCGCCGCATCCAGTCTGGCTTCTAGCCGCGCGGCATTCTCGCGCGCCTGCGCCAGATCGGCCAAGGCCTCGCGGGCCTGCCTGTCGGCCACAGCCAAAGCGGTTTCGGCCTCGGCGAGCTTGTCGGCCGCTGCACGGCGGTTGCCTTCTGCCGCCTCGATCTCGTTGGTCAGTCTGCGCCGATGCTCCTGGAACAGATCGGGGGCTTCGGCCAGTTGCCGCCGCTCGATTACCGTCTCGTCCAGACGCTGCATGATTTCGGCTTTCTGGGATACGGAACGATTGATACGTTCCGCCCATGATTGCCGCTCATGGGCAATCGACGCACGGCGGCGACTGCGGAAGGCGGCTTCGCGCTCCAGCGAGGCCAGACCAGCCTGCGCCTCTGCCGCAAGCTGGCGCGCCGTGTCGGCCTCGACAATCGCGGTTTTCAACGCCTCGTCGACAGTAGGATCGGGCTCGACCGCCTGCTTTTGCTGCAAAAGTCCGGAAAGACGCTCTACCGCTTCGCCAAGCTGGGCCGACAAGCTTGCCACGGCCTCCTCGACGGTCGCCCGCTGTGTTGCCAGATCGGACAGGCGGCGTTGCAGACTGCCGACCTTGCTGCGCCCTTGCTCGGCCGCCTGCCTGTCCTGCCGCAACGCGGTGAGAGCCGCCGCCTCGGCTTGCACTGCGGCCTGCACAGCCGCTTGTGCCGTTTCAAACAGCAGGCGCAGGCGTTGCGATTCGGCTTTGGCGGATTGCGCGGCCAGCTCGACCGTGGCCAGCCTGTTCTTTTCAACCAGACGCAGGGCCGCCGCAGTCGGAGCCCCCGCCTCGCTTTGCAAACCATCCCATCGCCAGACATGACCCTGAAGACTGACCAAGCGTTGCCCCGGTGCCAAGCGCGCAAACAGGGCCTCGCCCTGCTCGTGCGTCACCAGCCCGATTTGCTGCAACCGGCGGTTCAAAGCGGGCGGGGCCTTGATCTGGCTGGCCAGCGATTGCACACCCCCGGGCAATGCAGAATCCTGCGACCCATGGTCCTGTGCCCCATGATCCTGCGACCCTTGAGAACCAGACAATTCGGACCAGCGGCGGGGTGCCTCGGCATCCAACGAGGCCTCCAGATCATCGCCCAACACCGCACCCAGAGCGGTTTCATAGCCTTGGGTGACGCCGATATCGGCCAGAATGGTCCGATACCCGCCGGCATCACCGCCTGCCATCAATTTCGACAGCGTTCGTACTTCGGTTTCGAGCCGCTGCGCGGTCCTGTCGGCATCTTCCATCGGCTTGCGGGCATCCTGCTCGCTCTGGCGCAGGGTCTGCAAATTCTGGCGCGCGGCTTCCGCTTTGGCCTCGCTGGCCTTGTTGGTTTCTTCGGCCTGTTCCAAAGCCTTGCTGGCTTGCAAAAATTCGTCATCCAGCCCTGTCAGGGCCGAAACCTGCTGCTGTTCCTGCGACTTGCGGGCAAGGTCAGCCCTGATGCGCTGTTCGCGGGCCTGTTCGTCGGCCAAAGCCCGTTGGGCTGCGGCATAGCGGGCGGACAGATCTGCCACTTTGGCACGCAAATCCTGCAAGGCGGCCTCGGACTTCACCTTGGCGGCTTCACGCTCGCGCAGGACATCGGTCGAATCACGCGCCAGACTTTCCGCCGCCGCCGCCTCGCTGAGCAGCGCCGCGTCCTCGGTGTCCAGCAAGCCCAGAGCCGTGTCGGCATCGGTGCGCACGCTGTCCTCGCGTTCCAGATCGCGCCGCAATTCCGTCTCGCGCCGTTCAAGTTCGATGGCGCGCTGCTTGGCGCGCCGCTCCTCCCCGTCCAGAGCCTCGCGGGCCAGAGTCAGACGTTGCAAGCCCGCGGCCGCCGCCACTTCCGCATCGCGCAACGGGGCCATGCCTGCCGCCAAAACGGCCTGATCCTTGGCGGTTGCGGCCTGCACCAGCGCATGGGTCTGCACCGTCGACAGCGCACCGGCATGGGTGCGCTCGGCCTCGTTCAAGGCCTCGGCTGCAGCCTGCCAGGCCCGAAACAGCAACAAAGATTCTATTTTGCGGATATCAGAGGCGACATTGCGATAGCGCGCCGCCTGCCGCGATTGCCTTTTCAAACCGTCGATCTGTTCGTTGATCTGGTTGAGCACATCTTCGACGCGCCGGATATTTTCCTCGGCCGCCTTCAACCGCAATTCGGCCTCGTGGCGGCGCGAATGCAAACCGGCAATGCCTGCCGCATCTTCCAGAATCCGGCGTCTGGCTTGCGGTTTTGCCGCAATGATCTCGCCGATCTGGCCCTGCCGCACCATCGCATGCGAGCGTGCACCGGTGGCGGCATCGGCAAACAGCAATTGCACATCGCGGGCACGGACCTCGCGCGAATTGACCCTGTAATGCGATCCCGCCTCGCGCTCGATCCGGCGGCTGACCTCGATCTGGTCGAGATCGTTGAAGGCCGCGGGCGCGGTGCGGGCACGATTGTCGAGATGCAGAGACACTTCCGCCATGTTGCGGCTTGGACGGTGGCCGGA
>Ga0114973_10001037_pt1 | contig 20834 bp, 25 predicted proteins | sample M_140807_MF_Meta_FD_87025 | JGI IMG/M metagenome (GOLD analysis project Ga0114973, IMG submission 87025) | Freshwater microbial communities from Lake Montjoie, Canada to study carbon cycling - M_140807_MF_MetaG | ecosystem: Environmental > Aquatic > Freshwater > Lake | place: Lake Montjoie...
AAACCAATCCTCAGTGGATTGATTTGGGTATCGGATTATTTTGATAGATGGTTGCCCGCCTGCGCGGGCATGACAGATTTTTTTGTCATGTACGGAGCTAAATATATTTTTTTTAGCATTCTTAGTTCTGAGTCAGGAAAATAATCCCGTTTTATGTCACATCTAAAACCCATAGTCAATTACCACTATTTTATAGCCCTTAGCATGCAATGCACACCCCTCTTGTAGGACAAATATTGACAATGTAGATTATTTTATATACAATATAGGCTCATAAAAAAACCGAGATATTTATGAAAGACGATGATTCCATAGCAATAGAATGCTCTCAATTGATGCAAAAATACATGATTTTTTTTCAATCTAAACCTCATTTTGCACCATTAAGCATGGATTTTATGAACCATGCAATAAGGACTATCTCAAGCTTAACCAATAATCGCCAGGATTTAACGAAAACTATCAATGCTGTCGTCACAACTACTAACGAGCTAATCCCTGGAATCCATAACCAACAAACCTTGGATCACATTGCGAGCGCGTTAATGTTAACGACCCAATACGTCAATGGAAAGATTCCAAATAAAGAAGAGTTTGAATCAAGACTGAAAACAGAATGTAATATTATCATGCAAAAGCATCAAAAACATACAATAGTAGGTTATACCTTAGCCACAGCTATCGCAGTGAGCACACTAGCAATAGGCTGTGCTTTACCCTACATAGCGCTGGCTTGTGTGTTAGCGGCTGCAATTGCAGGACTCACCTATCAACATACCAATGATCCACACCGCATTATTGGAGATAAATTATTTCAAGGTGATTTTAAACCTTCTGCGCCTCCTGAGAGGCATGAACCAGATGACTTATCAGCACTATATGGCATATAAATAAATGGCACTAAGTTAAGAAAAATTTACCGATCCGTGTTTTTCTTTTAACTTAGTGCCATTAGCTTGTAAATAGATAGGACTTACGCTTGGCATGTTACCAGAACAAGATCGCCTCATATCTGAACGGCATTATCTTCAGAGAGTAGCGTGTCGACCAAAGCTCGAAATAATCACTTGGGTTCCGGCTTTTTCTTAAAAGGATTGGTGCTGAATGGGGTGCATGGGCCGCTACTGGCAGGAGCTGCGTCAGACGTGTCGCTCGGTTTCCATCCATCAATCCGGCCAGATGTAGATGTTTTACTGATTGGTTCAAGCTTAGGTCGCATGCCTGCAGCCGCATTTTCTGCTCTTGTTGCTCTTGCTGCTGCTCTTGCTGCTGCTCTTGCTGCTGCTCTTGCTGCTGCTCTTGCTGCTGCTCTTGCTGCTGCTTCTACCTTTGCCTCATTCTCTTCATGAAGCCCATACAATGCATTAGTAATAACATCCGTGGGGGAGTTGACGGCTTTGTCTGAAGCCTTATGAGGCACTTCATCATCAGGCTCGTTACCGTCAGCGTCTATTTTTTTCTTCGTCTTTGCATTGATCAGGTTGCCTGCATCATCTCTTTGTGTCTTTTTATCATCGTCATTCATGATATATTTTTCCTTAATTAGGCATTTAATAAACCAATCCCCAATCCTGTGGGCGGTTACCATATTGCTGTGTAGTTTAAGTTTAGTATACGTGTATTGAGTGTCAAGCACCCCATTATGTGTATAGAGCGGGCTTGTTAGTTCTTATCTAATGTCCGATAAGGCATCTGGTTCATATTTCTTAGGCGCAGTAGATGGCTCAAAATCACCGTGAAATAATTGATCTCCAATAATGCTGTGCGGATCATTCGGCCGATATATTCAAACATAAGGCACAAGATGCGGTTGCCCGGGGATGTTACAGATATACTTTTAATTCCACGCATCTCAGAGTATGCTATGCACATTTGAATTTCGTAGCACGTAGGTATTAGCATGTGGTTTAATAATGTCTTAATTTATTCGTATCAATCCAAACAAATGTTTTCCCAAATCCAGGCCATGGAACAAGAGCGTTTGAAGCCTTGTCCACCGCATGCACGTTTTACGTTTGGTTGGATTCCACCTTTTGAGCAAGAATTAATTCACGAAGTGGCTGGCTGTATTATGGTATGTTTGGGAAAAGAAGAACGTATCCTACCACGGAGTGTCGTTCAACGGCATCTTACTGAAAAAATCAAAGCATTGGAAACAGAACGAGGCTTTGCCGTCAAACGTTCTGAACGTGCTCATTTGGCTGAAGATATTGAATTCGAATTATTGCCCAAGGCATTTTGTCTACAAAAAAAATTATATGCACTGTTTGATACCGTAGAACACCGCTTGATACTCAATACCAGCAGTGTCAATCAAGCCTCACAATTACTGGCTTTATTACGCAAATCCATTCCAGACATTCAGATCGATCCAGTCGGATCTCCTGACAATTTGGCATTACGGTTTAATGATTGGATCAACCACCCCAATGATTTACCCCCCAATTTTTCACTTGCTTCTGACTGTATCTTGTCGTCTCTGGACAATGAAAAAAAACGCTTTGCCTGTAAAGGAGGCGAGCTTAACGAAATTCAATCGCTGCTTGCACAAGGATTTTCTGCAACAGAGCTTTCTTTAATATGGGATGAGCGAATTCAATTTACATTGACTCAAGCCTTAAGTCTAAAACGGATTAAATGTTTAGATTATCTGCAGGATGAACTCCATCAGATCGCTGACATGGATGGTGAAGAACTGCAACGTGATGCCAGAATTACCTTATTAGCAGGAGAATTACGTGGCTTATGTAATAGCATAACAGCTGAATTAGTTTCTCAACCTGCTCAACCCAAAAATAGTGCGCATGCAGCCGTTGCTTGTGACGCATAATGGATAAACCGACATGAAACGAATCGCCCTGCTATTAGTTATAGTGTTTTCTCTGTTTCCTTTAAGTGGTTGCAAACATTTATGGGGACATTCGGATGAGGATGATGACAGCCCCTATAAAGATATGAACGCGCAACAGATATACACTGAAGCCAAACAGAAATTGACCAAACATCAATATACTGAGGCCATTAAACGGTTAGAAGCATTGGATACCCTATATCCTTTTAATGATAAAGCAGAGCAAGCAGGTATTGATTTAATTTATGCATATTATAAAAAGGAAGATTATGCTTCTTGTGCAGCAAGTGCAGAACGGTTTATTCACCTTTATCCGCGATCCCCTGCTATTGATTACGCCTATTATATGAAAGGAATGGCTAATTTCAATCAAACACGAGGGGTCGTGGCCAATATTCTCCCTTTGAATATTTCCAAGCGCGATCCAGGCACACAAGCACAAGCTTATTCAGATTTTGCGTCATTGGTTCAAAAATTTCCTGATAGCCCCTACCGACCCAACGCTTTGCAACATATGATTTTTTTACGCAACTCCTTTGCACAACGCGAATTGAATGCCGCCTATTACTACTATAACCGCAAAATGTATGTGGCCGCTGAAGAACGCGCTAGCTATTACCTCAAAACCTATCCACAAGCTCCGCATGCTAAGGAAGCATTGGCCGTTGTATATTATTCAGACTTGGCTTTGCATTTAAACGATGCGGCCAATGATGCATTAACCGTGTATCAAGACAACTACCATAGCAAACCCAAAAAACCTTTCGATCGTTCGCAAGAAATATAGGTACTAAAAGTGTTTACAAGAACTGGCGCTCTGTTATAAAATCCGAAACGGAGAGATGGCAGAGTGGTCGATTGCGGCGGTCTTGAAAACCGTTGAAGGGCAACCTTCCCAGGGTTCGAATCCCTGTCTCTCCGCCAAACCAATCATTCTTACCCCACTAAATTAATAAGATTAAACTTTGATTAACATCGCAAGCCACACAAAAACAGCGCTTTTAACGGCATTTTTAGTGTTTTCTACCCAATAGTTGCAGAAAACCAGGAAACTATGCGAATCAATACTCCAAAAGATAGCGGTAATATAGAAGTAATCAATGCCGAAAATTCAAAAAATATTCGTTTGAAAATTCGCCCTGACAACCATGCAACCAATTATCAATGGTTCAATTTTGTTATTAACGGCAAGCCGGGCGAACCCTTTTTTTTAGCCATTGAGAATGCAGGCTCAGCCTCATATCCAAAATGGAATGATACGGGAGCATACAGAGCTACCGCTTCTTCAGATGGTAAAACTTGGTCTCGTTTAGACACTAGATTTGATCAAAAAGAAGGGATACTGACTATTCAAGGAAAATTGATCAGTCATGACATGCAAATAGCTTACTTCCCGCCCTATCCTTATGCAAGACATCTACAATTAATTGAGCAAGCCAAAAAAATTCCAAATGCGATTGTTTCAAGCCTTGGGAAATCTGTTGAAGGACGTGATATCACCCTATTAACCATCGGCGCACCTGGGCCTGATAAAAAAAACATTTGGCTTATCGCACGCCAACATCCCGGCGAAACCATGGCTGAATGGTACGTGGAAGGATTGATTGAACGCTTGGCATCAGGAGAGAATTTATCAGCGTTATTAGATACTGCGGTATTATATATTGTTCCCAACATGAACCCTGATGGGACGTATCATGGCAATTTGCGCACCAATGCAGCTGGGAAAGATTTAAATCGACAATGGAATATCTTCAACAATCAAGATACGGCCCCGGAAGTTTTCTATGTCCGACAAGCGATGTTACAAACAGGGGTTTCTGCTTTTTTTGATATCCATGGCGATGAAACCCATCCCTATGTTTTTCCAAATGGGCGTGGCCTTGGTTGTGCCTATAATCCTGAAATGCTGAGCATAGAGGGTGAGTTTTTGGATGCGTATATCGCGGTAAGTCCCTATTTACAAAAAGAATCCCAATATACACCCGATCTTCCAGGCCATCCCAATCTTAATATGGCAAAAACTTTTTTTGCTGAACACCTAAACTGTTTGTCATTGGTGCTTGAAATGCCGAATAAAGAACTCATTACTGGCGAAGATTGGACTAATCAGGATTGCAAACATTTCGGCGCACATTTAATCGAGCCATTAGTTAAATTAATCCCCAAATTATCAAACAAAAAAGCAACCATAAAGTGATAGCTTTCTCAACATGCCAGCTGCACAATAAACTCCCACTCCTCAGAACTCACCGGCAAAACCGACAAACGATTTCCCTTGCGCAATAAGGGCATCTTACTCAGTTCTGGATGATGCTTCAATGCATCTAAAGCAAGAAAATGCGCAAATTTTTGGCGAAATTGAATGTCGACCATAAACCAGCGTGGTTTATCTGGGGTGCTCTTCATATCAGGGTGCTCAGAGTCCGGATCCCATGCCGTAAAATCAGGATAAGCAGCGCGCACCACTTCTGCAATACCTACAATACCAGGTGGTTGGCAGTTTGAGTGATAAAAAAAGACCAAATCACCCACACGCATCTCATCACGCATAAAATTACGTGCCTGATAATTACGCACGCCATCCCAGCAAGATGTTTTTTTGGGCGCCTGACTTAAATCATCAATGCTAAAACAAGATGGCTCAGACTTCATTAACCAATACTTCATAATATCTCCTATACCGTCTTTTATTTTTTAATTGACCAGAACGTGTCATCAATTAGACTCTCTATTGCAAATTAATAAACAATCTGTTATCAATTATGATAATAATATTAAAATAAACCACAATTATGCTATAATGGGCATGTTTAGAAGAATAATCAATAGCCTACTTTTATTAGCTACAAGCACTATAGAAGCTATTAGATAATGCAATTGTATCTATTCGCTACGGTTTTTTGACATCTGAAGAAACGTCATGTTGGAGTGAGCATTGCAAGGCGCTGAATAGAGGCCCGGCCCCCGCCAATATTATAATAAATGGAGCAACTGTTCGAATCCGTGAAGCAACTTTCTCTAAATCATAAATGACCTCATCTTCACCAAACAATAGCATGTTCGGGAAGGAAGGCGGGCTAAATCTTGATCTGAAATAATAGGGATTTTATTCGTATTCAGCTTATACGCTTGCATTTGAATTATAAAATTTTGTATTGTTTGTTCTGGAAATTCGGAACCTCGTGATGAAATATATTGGGGTCTTTTAAGAATACCCGCGAAATTGTCTCCTTAGTATCAAGATGATCTTTTGGGCTGAAGTGTCAAATAGTGAACTCTTCAGACTGCTGTAACTCAATATTGTTACCAGCGCTATCTTCTAACGGTACTTTCTTTGGTGCCGGCTTAAACAAGGAAGAATCAGTCCTTTTTCGACAAGTGCCTTCTTCAAAATATCAGAGACTTCTTGTAGATTATCATGCCACAAGTCAATTGAATTATTAGCTGCGGTACATGCACCCAATGTCATACCTGATGCATAAGTGCCCAATCCAAGACCGATGAATATACCTGACACGATCAACGGCCAACAATGCTCTGGCGTAATGGTGGATAAATCTTCGTTTTTTATCATCAAACGCAAAATCATGATATTACCCATCATCCCAAGCACGCTTAAACCTAGCAATTGCAAAATATTTTCTTTTCCTCGACCTTGGTCTGCTTGATAAGCGGAAAAAACACGCAAAAATCCACCTACTAACAATGGTGAAGAAGCTACAGTGGCACGTATAATCAATGGCAATGAAGTACACTGGGCTGCAATTGCACCATTCATGGAAAAAGCAAACAGGCTTCCTGCACAAGCAAGCAATATAATCAACAGAACAAACGGGCGGGGCTTTGACTAAAATATCAGATTGTGACTGGTCGCATAAATAATGAAATCACGCAATAAAAATACGTCGTCGCTTCAACCATTTGTAGAGAGTTGAAGGTGAGCATTCAATTAATTTAGAAATGGCTCGTTTATTAATCCCTTTCTTTATATAGTTCATAATTTCATCACGAAAAGCATCTAATTTAAGTAAATCAGCTTCGCCTTTTGGTCTCCCAAGTTTCATGCCATCATTTTTTCTTTTAGCTAAAGCCTCCTTTGTCCTAGCAGATATGAATTCACGTTCAATTTGTGCCGCTAATCCAAGAATAGTAGCAGTGATAGTTGACTGCATAGAACCATCCAGCACCATATTGTTTTTTGCAATATGCACCGCGATACCTTTTTGCGCGGCCAATTCCATTATTTCTAAGACCTGCAATGTTGATCGACCTAGCCGTGAAATTTCTGATGCGACAATAACATCACCTTTTTGCGCTTTCTCCAAAATATTGCCAATAGCGCGCTCACGCCAGGATGACTTACCACTAACTGTATCCTCAACAAATTTTAAAGCGTTAATGCCATGGTTATTGCAATAATCCAAAACGCCAAGCTTCTGCTTTTTAGCATCTTGATGGTCAGTAGAAACGCGTAAATAGGCAAAATTCGTCATATTTTCTGGCTTATCTTAATAAAACCTAAAACCCAATTTAATTGGACGATATGTGTATTATTTAAATTCAAATTAGTATACACTTATAGTTTTCATAAAACCATCGTTTTTTGTGGACAGAAACAACCAAAATGTTTTCCGAAACAAAGCAAAATAAACGGATTCGCGTTTTAAAAGACGAAGAATACCAACAAACTTATGGTCTTCCAATGTTTAGTCGAGAAGAACAGGAATGGTTTTTTGAATTAACTCAGCAAGAATTGTCTGTTTTAGATACTGCAGCGACTACCGAAACTAAAATTGATGCCATATTGCAATTGGGTTATTTTAAGGCAAAGCAAAGCTTTTTTGCTTGGACATTCAATAGTGTTCAATCTGACTTCGATTATATTCGGCACAGATATTTCGATAGTGTAATAACAACTAAATCTACAATTGGCCGAAAAGCCAAATACAATAACCAACAATGGGTATTGTCACTATTTGGTTATGCATTATTCAGCAAAGAAAAACATAGCGAGCGTTTATCAGAGAAAATAAATAACCCCGCTCGGACGTACTACGCGTCATTGGCTGAACATTATACAGCGCAGGGATTAAATCGAACCAAGCAATTACAGTCCTGTTTTTGGCTATTATGTTTTATACATTACCGTTATCAACGTATGTGTGATAATTTGGTCACTATGTTTATTTACATTTTTAATCAGTATGATAAAGCCATTAAAGAAAGCACTCAGGCGCTCTTGTTAGCTGAGGCATTGAGCGAAGCAGCGCAAAAAGCAGTCGTTGCTAAATTAATGCGTTTCTATATAGATAAAGACATTGATAGAACCCAACCATTCAGCAGTATTATTGAGAAAGCCTATTCAATTATCGATCCAGAGCTTATAGAGCAAGTGGCCACTCGATATGAAAATCATAAGTTCAACGAAAAATTTACTTGGCAAAGTATTTCGGAATTACTCCCAAATTGGTTAAACGAAAAAGAAGCTGTGCTTAAAAAATTAAGTAATCCCCGCTTAGATCAGTCGGTTGATCAATTTATTGAAGAAAAAGCTAAGCCGTTGGATAAAAAAATTATTGCAATCAATGAGGCCATTCAGAATGGCCAGAATCCAGATGTTAAAATTAAAACTGCAAAAAATGGTTCTATTATTTGGACATTGCCTTATACGAAGAAGGGCATTGAGCTTAATAACCCTTTTTATGAAAAAATTCCCACGGTTAGTATTAGTCAGGTGTTACATTTTGTGAATCAGCATACGCGTTTTATTCAACAATTTACCCATATCAAGCCCCATAAAGCGAAAAGCCAACTTGATGAATTGTGCATTTTTGCCAATCTTATCGGCAAAGGAACGAATTTAGGCTCTGCTAAAATGGCTGAATTATGTGATCTTCCACAAAACGAATTAACCGCATCTGATCAACATTTTATACGATTGGCTACATTACGTAATGACAATGATGTGATTAGCAATGCTATCGCGGCATTACCTATATTTCGCAACTGGAATTTTGCAGCCGATTTATTGCATGCTAGTCTAGATGGACAAAAATTCATTACTGAATTTGATACACTACTGTCGAGATATTCGCCTAAATATTTTGGTTTAATGAAAGGTGTCGTTGCCTACACACTGCTAGCTAACCATATTACATTGAATGTTAAGATTATTGGCGCTAATGAACATGAAAGCTGTCATTTGTTTGATCTGATATATAACAACACCTCGAATGTTCAACCCGACATTTTCTCAACAGACACAGAAGGCAGCAATCAATTGAATTTTTTGTTGCTTAACCTCATCAATAAAGTATTTGCTCCACGTTATCGTTCTTTATCGACTAAAACAGAATCTATTATTTCTTTTTCTGATCCAAAGAAATTTGAAGATCTTCTTATTAAGCCATCAAGTCAACTCCATGTTAATAGATTGCTCAAGCAAGAAAATAATATTCAACATATTTTGGCCTCACTACTGATCGGCGAAACGAATCAAAGTAATATCATTAGTAAGTTAAGTTGTAATGCCTTTAGCAATCAAACTAAACTTCCATAATGGGATATGAATGCGGTTTTAATGAGTGATTATTTGTTAGACTACATTAGCGATGTAGTCGTGCGACAGTCGGTGCAAGGCGCATTAAACCGAGGCGAAGCATACCATCAATTACGCCGCCATATCAGTTCGATTCATGGGAAAAATTTTCGCGGCACAAACGATAGAGAAATTTCCATTTGGAATGAATGCGCTCGATTATTAGCTAATGCAACTATCTATTTCAATGCAAGTATCCTTACAAAGCTTATGGATTATAATGAAAGACAAGGGGATGTAGCGCAGGCAAATTTAATTAAAAAATTTTCTCCTGTTGCATGGACTCACATTAATTTTTAGGGTCGTTATGATCTATTGCGAAATGATGCCTCTATCGACCTTGATAAGATCATTAGACAGTTATCAACAAAAGCCATAGAAGTAGATTATTTACATTTATTGAACAAAAACAACGAGATTCAGGTATATGCCGAAATATAAAAACATCAGGATACTTGACTGTGTCAATGAGGAGATTATATGCCTCACTTAATCATTATTGCAGGCCCTAATGGGGCTGGAAAATCCACAGCGGCTCCTGCTTTATTAAAAGATGCGTTGCATGTTGATAATTTTGTTAACGCAGACGTCATAGCTCAAGGACTTTGTGCTTATCAACCTGAAAAAGCTGCCATTCAGGCTGGTCGTATTATGTTGAACCGTATTCATACGCTTGCAAATGAAGAAGTAAATTTTGCATTCGAAACAACGTTAGCCAGCCGAACGTTTGCGATGTGGATACCTAAACTACAAAAGCAAGGCTATCAATTCCATTTAATTTTTTTATGGTTACAAAACGCCGATCTTGCTGTTTTTAGAGTCAAGGAGCGTTTTAAAACAGGTGGTCATTCCGTTCCAGAAGCAACCATTAGAAGACGATATACTGCGGGTCTAAAAAATTTCTTCGATTTGTATAGTCCATTGGCTGACTCATGGCAAGTTTACGATAACTCAAATACCAATCAACTTTCTCTTATTGCTTACGAAACAAATCATAACGATCTGATTGTTAAAGATAAAAATTTATGGGAACAACTTTTGGAGACTTCCAATGAAAAAAGATAAAAATGTACTGGATGATAATATTTCGAAAATTCTTAACAATCCGGCCAAAGTAACAAAAATTATTCAAAAAGGAATAAACGCTGCTTTGTTAAAACATAAACAAGCAGGAAATCAGGTATGTGAATGGCGTGATAATAAGGTCGTTTGGATTCCATCTGAAAAAATTATTATTAATAAATAGGGGCGAAAAATGGATGATGTTGAAGATTTGAATTTAGGGAGACAATTTCGCTGGTATTCTTAAAAGACCCCAATTTACTTTGGTATGTAAATCCTTTGACTCCGTGATTATAGCTCTCTATTTGAAGTAAATTTTTCGGCATTCCTTCATCTACCCTACTTTTCTTTAGGATAAAAGCATATAATACCCACCATAAATTCCACAATTGCGTCATACCTTACCCATGCAAACCAATACGCAACGATTCTCTTTTTATGTGCAAGCCATTTTCTGGATGTCTTTGTGTCTGCGCGTTTTTTTTCTCTTCAATCATGACCTTCAAGCTGAAGAAGCGTATTATTGGAATTATTCTGTGCACTTAGATTTTGGGTATATCGATCACCCCCCCCTGGTCGCGGTCCTGATCAAATTATCCACCACATTATTTGGACTCAATGAATTCGCTGTTCGGTTTCCTGCTTTATTATGTTGGGGAGTTGCGGCTTTTTTCCAGTATCGATGGTGCGAAATTATTCAAAAAGGTTCCGGACAATTTTCTATTTTATTACTATCCATATTACCCTTCTTTTTTGTTGATTCCTGCATCATAACGCCCGATATGCCTATGTTTGCAGCATGGTCAGCAGGACTTTATTTTCTGTATCGTGCATTATGCTTGCGGGAAGCCCGTGCTTGGTATGCTGTGGGTATCAGCCTAGGTTTCGGCTTATTGGCTAAATATTCTATTGGTCTGATCATTATCGCTACCGGGATATTCGTCTTAACTAATGCAGAACGACGCAGATGGTTACGCCGCAAAGAACCTTACTATGCTGCGCTTATCACGTTGACTTTATTTTCCCCTGTACTGTATTGGAACAGTCTCCATAATTGGGCGTCTTTTGCTTTTCAGAGCACAAGACGCTTACAAACCCACTTTTCCTTTTCTTTGCAGGAACTCATAGGCTGGCTCATCTTGTTTTTAACCCCCATAGGTCTCATAGGCTTACGAAAGTTATTTAAGCACGCTGATAATAAGGCATTACCCCCACAGACCATCACGTTTTTACAAATATATACACTGGTTCCGCTACTGGTTTACACTGTGTACAGCTGCTTTTTTGGCACTAAGTTCAATTGGGTTGGCCCCGGATTATTGGCAATTTTACCCTGGCTAGCCTATTTAATGTATCAGAAAATTGATGTGCTGCGCCAATGGCTCAACATGACACCGCTGTTAATCGGTACTTACACACTGATTATGTTTTGTATCAGTTACGGCCAGCCAGAGTTCCTTAACAATATGCTGTTCACCAAAATGGTATCTTGGGAACGGCTCACAAAAGATCTCTATCAAGTTGCTGCGTCACAGAGCACGCAAAAATCAAGACCCGTCTTTATGCCATTAGATCTGTATGGTATTGCCAGCGAACTTAATTTTTATCAAACCAAGCAAAAAAAAATTCAACCCAATCTCGAGCCTTATTCTGTTGTACAAAGCGGACTCATGTATGGATTTTGGACAGATCCTGCTAATTTACATGGCAAAACCGTTGTCCTGATTAGTCCGGTAAAAGATCGGCTTGAAAATGATCCCCTCATTGCTACCACACAGCCATTGTCTTCTATCCAATCCATATGGGCCGTTAGCCAAGGCAAAGAATCCCATACAATCCGCTATTATTACCAAATTGTTAGGATGCTTTAGATATGTTCGCTGTTACCAACCGTTTCTCTTTTTATGTGCAAGCCATTTTCTGGGCGTCGTTGTGTCTACGTATATTCTTTCTTGGTAATCATGATTTGCTCACTGAAGAAGCTTATTATTGGAATTATTCGACACATCTGGATTTCGGGTATCTAGATCATCCTCCCATGGTGGCGATCCTCATTAAAGGATTCACCCTGTTATTGGGACAAAATGAATTTGCTGTCCGGTGCCCGGCCTTATTGTGTTGGGGAATTAGCGCCTACTTTATGTATCAGTGGAGTGAGCTCATCCAGAAAGGCTCTGGGCAATTTTCAGTTTTATTATTATCGATACTCCCGTTTTTTTTCTTAAACTCCTGTGTCACAACGCCAGATATGCCATTGATGGCAGCTTGGGCGGGCGCCTTGTACTACCTTTATCAGGCCTTAAGTCAGCGTAAAGCACAGGCTTGGTACGGAGCAGGAATCTGTATTGGCCTAGGTTTGGTAGCCAAATACTCCATAGCACTCTTGATTATGACAACGGGGCTTTTTTTAGTATTCAATCGCGAACAGCGAGCTTGGTTACTACGTAAAGAACCTTATTTTGCTGCTCTAATCATATTGGTTTTGTTTTCACCCGTAATTTATTGGAATGCAATCCATGATTGGATGTCTTTTTCTTTTCAAAGTACACGACGTCTTCAAGGAAAGTTATATTTTTCATTGCATCAATTAATAGGTGTGTTAATTCTCTTTTTAACCCCCTTGGGCATCATTGGGTGCACAAAATTATTTCAGAGATCACATAATGTAATTTCAACAGTCTCTAGCAAAAAATTTATTCAAGTATTCACCTTGAGTCCTTTACTAGTTTTTTCTGTATTCAGTTGCTTTCGAGCCATCAAATTGGATTGGATTGGACCTAGTCTTCTTGCGGTGTTGCCTTGGTTAGCCTGTTTAATGAGTCAACAGAGAACTGTTCTACAACATTGGCTCAGAACTGGCCCCGCTCTTATCTGCGGCTATGTGCTCATTTTAGGCTGCTTGACCTACGGGCAACCCGCTCTCATCAACCAGAAGCTGTTTAGCTCAGTACTCACCATTTCCTGGCAAGAATTGACTAAGAAATTTTATCAGGTTGCGGTAGACATCAGCAAGAACCCCTCGCAAACCCAACCCATATTTGTGCCATTAGATACTTATCGCATTGAGAGCGAACTCAATTTTTATCAACACAAGCAATGGATGGCCCATCCTAATTTGCCGCCATTCACAGTCCATCATGCCGGCATGTTTGGTATAAGAGGACTCATGTTTGAATGGTGGGATACTAATGATTTACACGGGAAAACCGTTATTTTTATTAGCAAAGAAAAGAACAATTTGAACAGTAACTCGATCCAAGCTGCAACGCAACCGCTGTCACCCATTCTTAGTGTTTGGGCAAAAAGTCAAACGCATGGTGCAAAAATTACTCCATATTACTACCAGATTGCACGGGTGCTCTGAGGTTTTTAAAAAATTGTTTTGCAGTCACATAGCGTAATTTGGCAATCACTCGCAACGCATCTTTAATACTATTGGCAGGTAATTTACTTTCCCCCTGCTCTCTATCCACAAAGTGAATAGGAAACTCAAGGATACGTGCTTTGTTTTGGTGTAACAGCCATAATAGATGCAATTTATAAGCATAATGGTTTGAATAAAATTGAGATGGCAGCGCAGTACATAATATCTCACGCCGTGTCGCGCGAAAACCACTAGTCAAATCATGATAACGACGTGTCAAGGTAAGACGGGCTACTTGATTGCCCATAACTGACAAAAATTTCCGTTGCATCCCCCAATTAGCAGGAATACTTCCTCCAGCCAAATAGCGACTACCCATGACAACATCACAAGTTTTTAATAATGCGAGCATAGGTGCCAAATATTGCGGTTGATGCGACAAATCCGCATCGAACTCCACTACGACATCTGCGTTTAAATGCAGCAAAGCATAGTTCATCGCTTGAGCATATGCAGAACCCAAACCGGTTTTATTCGGCTCCACTTGCAAATGCAAGTTACCTGAATACTGTGGGATCAGCTCTTGAATAATGCTTTGCGTTGAATCTGTAGAAGCGCTGTCAAAAATGAGAATTTCTACTGAAAAACCCTCTAATTCATTCGTTGCGGCAAACACCTGACGCACGGTTTCACGAATGATGAGTGCTTCATTGTAAGTGGGAATAATCACCACGACTCTTTCTTTCATATCTATCACCTAGACTCAACCGTTTCTAAAGGAAGAAAATGCAATTTTTGCCAACGACGCGAGCGACTCGTCCGATCATTAACCTCGCCCGCCAACTGCCCACAGGCTGCATCAATATCATCACCCCGTGTTTTGCGCGTAATGGTATTAATCCCTTTGTTGATTAAGTAATCCCGAAACGTCGTAATCGTTGCTTTATCGGAGCATTCATACTCTGTCATTGGAAAAGGATTAAAAGGAATCAAATTCACTTTGGCCGGCACATCTTTCAATAATTTACATAATTCTTTGGCATGCTCGGGCTGATCATTAACGCCCTTAAGCATGACGTACTCGAAAGTAACCACACGTCGCGGTTCATTCTTAAAATAATCCCGGCAAACTGCCATCAATTGGGCCAAGGGATATTTTTTATTAATCGGAACCAACACATCCCGCAAAGCATCAGTGGGTGCATGTAAAGAGACGGCTAATGCCACTGGACTACGCTCTTGCAAACGGATCATCTCGGGAATAACGCCCGAGGTGCTTAATGTCACTCGGCGTTTTGCCAAGCCGTAAGCAAAATCATCCAACATAATATCCATGGCAGCCACAACAGGATCAAAATTTAATAAGGGCTCACCCATCCCCATCATCACCACATTGGTGATCCGTTTATCATGTTCACCTTTGAGCTGGGATAAGGTACGCACCGCAACCCATACTTGACCAATAATCTCAGCAGTCGACAAATTTCGGTTGAACCCTTGCTTAGCCGTTGAACAAAAAGTGCAATTCAATCCGCACCCTACTTGCGAAGACACACAAAGTGTACCGCGCAATTTTTCTGGAATAAATACAGTTTCAATACAATTACCACAGGCAAGCTTTAATAACCATTTATGCGTACCATCTTGCGATGCCTGGGTTGAAACAATTTCTGGAACTCGAATCTCAGACATCGCCGTCAATTTGCTACGAAGGACTTTGCTCAAATTCGACATCTGAGCAAAGTCCGTTTGTCCAAAATGATGAATCCATTGCAGAACTTGACGCGCACGATAAGGCTGTTCACCTAATGTGTGAAAAAATTCACGCATCTGCGCTTCATTAAAATTCAAAAGATTGACTTTTTCTGCAACCAATTCTGTCATAGTCGTATCAACTACCCAAACACTACAGACGATTCAAAGAAATAAGCAATTTCTTGCTTCGCTGTTTCAGCGCTATCAGATCCGTGTACCGCATTCGCATCGATACTATCAGCAAAATCTGCTCGAATAGTGCCAGGCGCTGCGTCCTTCGGGTTCGTAGCACCCATGATATCACGGTGTTTCGCAATCGCATTCTCACCTTGTAACGCTTGGATCATCACTGGTCCAGAAATCATAAAATTAACCAGGTCTTTAAAGAAAGGTCGATCTTTATGCACTCCATAGAAACCTTCCGCATCTTCTCGGCTTAAATGAGCCATTTTCGCTGCAACAATATTCAAACCCGCCTGTTCGAAACGAGTATAAATTTGACCAATAACATGCTTGGCGACCGCATCAGGTTTGATAATTGATAATGTTTGTTCTATAGCCATTTCATACTCCAGGGTAGTAAAAGCCCTGTATTATACCTAAAATTAGCCAAAAATGTAACAGAAATTATGCAAAAACCTTACGGCTATTCAGCAATGGGCTGATATTGCGAGATGAGAAACAATAATCCGGAATTAAACATTTGAGTGGTAATCTGAGTAATACTCAGGTCATTGGCAATTTTCCAGCCGAACACAAATGCAAACGTAAGCACACCAATCAGAAACAAATAGTACTGATGATAGAGTGTTGCAATGATCTCAGTTTTCCGCGCGGTTACTTCGCTTTGTTGGCAATGTAATCTTTGATTCATCGCGGCAATTTCTTGGATAAGCTGTTTTCTTCGATTGAACATGAGGCTTCTCTTGGTTGGCAATATATTGTCTGGTTTTCGCGAAACTCATATTTTTTAAATTAAATAACAAATACCTTAGCAAGCCAAACACGATCCCGGTATTCAACAGCAACAAAGCTAGAATACACAGGAGGGTATTAGGCACAACCATGGCTAGTATGTACCCCAGTGCCAGCATAGCGCATGTCCACACTCCGATTAACCCTATTAAGAGCAAACAGAGGGTGAGCAACAAGGGGTATACACTTAGGCCAGCAAGTCTTGTTTCAAGCTTTAAAATAGAAACAGCCGTTTTGACAACTTCTAATTGTGCTGAAACAAGAGACTCGATTTCGACAAAAAGACTCATTTTCTTCTTAAGAAAACTGATAGCACAATACCGACACCGGTTGCTACCAATATTGAAGTCAATGGATTCTTTTGCACTTTTTGCAACATTTCATCTGAGTACTGTTTCACATCATTACTTGCATGATGAAGCATTTTGTTACCATCTTTGTAGATATTGCTCACCAATTTTTTTCCTTCATGCACCAAACGCGCACCGTCTACCACCATTCTTTTAGTACTTTTGACGACTCTTTTTTTAGATTTGATAGTGCTTGGCGATTTAGCCAACCGAATGGCTGACAGTTTAGTAACTTTCTTTGCAGTAGCCATAGTAAATCTCCTTAATTTAGTACTAGATCCATGCTATTCGATATCTCATAGTTAATCTTTCATGAGACACCAAGTATAAAACACACACCCTAATACTAGGATACTTTGATAAAAATACAAGCATTTTTGGGAATTAATAAAAAATGGTTGGGCCTTGATCTAATAGCCCGTTCATAAATTAAGATTTTTGGTGAGTTTTACCCCCCCATCATTCCAAACCACATCAGAAGACCGTAGAGAGCGCTCCATAAAAATGCGCGCATTGCATTTTCAGTTTTTCTAGAAACAAGCAATTTAAACTGATAGATTAAAATACCAAACCCCAGTACCCAACACAGCCCAAACCACATAGTGAGTGGATAAAAGCAACCCAAAACTAGCCATAATCCATGAGTAATAACTAGAAGCAACAAAATGATGGGGACAGCGCGCGCGCCAAACAGGATCGCAGTAGACCGGACACCAATTAGGAGATCGTCTTCGCGATCAACCAATGCGTACATAGTATCATAGGCCACAATCCACAAAAAATTGAGTACCATGAGTACCGTCATCGCGCTGTTGGGTGGCACATCAGAAGCGGCATAAGCCATAGGTATACTCATAGAAAAAGCAACTCCTAAGAGTAATTGCGGCGCCTGTAGAAAGCGCTTGGCAAAGGGATATAAACCAGTAATCAACAAAGCGCCACACGCTTCATACCAACACAATTTAGGCAATTGCAAAGCAATAACTCCCGCAGCTATCAACAACAACACTAATACTATGCAAGCTTGTTGAATGCTAACCTCACCATTTGTGAGAGGACGTAAACGTGTCCGCTGAACATGCTTATCGATGTTTCGATCCGCCAAATCATTGATGATACAACCTGCAGCACGCATACAAATTGCCCCCAATAAAAAACATCCAATCAACCACTCACTAGGCCGTCCCTGATTCGCAAGCCATAAAGCCCATGCTGTTGGCGCCCATAACAAAGCAATCCCAGCAGGTTTGTCCAAACGCATCAAACGTAGATATTTGTTTTTCAAGAGTAGTGTTCCAAATCTGGAAGTAAAATTTCAACCAAATAAAATAATTCAGCGTCTTTTACTTGAAAAGTAGAGCATCGCAACCATAACAATTTTTGTTGAGTATCAATGGCTTTGGGTACCCAAGCATATTCAACAGATCCTGTCTCGATCGAGTAATGCTCTAATCTCAACCTTTGAACCGCCGGCGTACGAAAAATCAAATTTCCCAAGGGTTCTTGATTCAAGCGTTCAAACAAAGATAGGTGAGCATCATAAGTTGCTCTAGGCAAAATAGTTCTGGCAAACCAACAAGGATGCTCCCATGCACTCACAACAATATCACGGTGCAATACCAGTTCGTCGCTCAGAGCCAACGTCTGTCGATCCCAGTCATTCGTTGGCTCCCAATTTTGGTGAAGCACTTTTAAATCCGCATTCCCAGATTTAGCATATAATTGCTCCATCATATACGTCGTACAAGTCAACCAAGAAAGCAAATATTGAGGGGGATAGGCCATAAAATTTACTCACTGCAATCACTCGTCATCCTAAGAAGCTTGCAACAATGCTATAACGACGGTCAAAGTCTGGTGCCTCCCTATTTATTGGTACATTTGTAGGCGTAGATTGCATAATCTTGACCTTTAAAATGGTACGTGGGTGGCGACAGCTGAATACACTGATCAAAATATTTTTCCACACAGTTTATATGATTGGTTCTATCCACATATAATGCTTCTTTAATACTTTTATCTGCAACGCTTTTTACAAAATCTTGACTCCAAAAAGCGTATTCATTTTGCTGCGTACCACACATATCTATTGTATAAACCGCCGGTTTGTTTTTTAAAAAAAACAACATACGAGCATCACTCCAAGTCGTAGTAAAAACAAATTGCGGGAGTTGCGGATAATAAACATTAAATCGTTGAATAAGATGATGATAAATATAGCCCTTCGCGATTAAAAAACTAATGCGAGGCTTATTATTCGTTACAATAACAAGACTGATGATTGCCGAGACTATAATAAGCAATAGTGTGGATTTCCGGTAATCATAAACCTGAAAGTTATATCCGCCCAACAACGCCGCCGCTATCAAATAAGGACTCATCCAATTCCCAACCATCACATTTTTAATCGAGTACAATAAATAAAAAACCACAAACGTTGTGCAAATGATCAGACATAAATAAGGAATGGGGGTTTTACGATAATTTGTCACCGAGCGCAATCCAAGCACAAGCGGCAACAACATAAAATTCAACGAAGGCAGAATAACGTAAAAAAAAGCGTGATTCATAGCAGCCCATGGAGTAGTGATTGACGGACGTGCATGAGTCGCTAATTGAAATAAAAAAGACTGCCAATTGTGATCCGCATTCCACACAATAACCGGGCTAAAAATAATCAACGATAACAGTAATGATAAGTAAAAATGCCGACTTCTAAATAAATAGCGGTAATGAGTAGTAATTATGAAAACGAATAAAGCTAGCACCAATATGATGCCAGAATATTTCGAAAGCATCATGCAACCCACGCTTACACCCGACAAATACAACCATTTGATACTTTGCGCAGACAGCCTTTGAGCTTGAATGAAATTCGCGACACAATACACAGTAAGTGCCCAAAACAATATATAGGGGACGTCATACGTTGTCTGCTTTAATAAGTCCAAAGTATTCAAAGGGACAAATAACCACAACAGCGTCGCGATAACACTAGCCTCTTCATTCAGGAACAGGCGTGACGTTTTATAAATAATCCAAGCAGTGATTGCGACACCAGCAATTCCGACCATGTTTAATGCTAATAAGGTCTGTCCAAATAACAGCGTCGACAATTTGATAAAATAGGCTATCATCGGAGGGCCATCATAATATGAAAGGTCCAAATGCCGACTCCATTCCCAATAATAATAGCTATCAAAAGATAAAATATGAGCGGGCGCCAATAATAAGAGTACGCCAAAATAGAAAAACATCATGACATAACTCATGCCTTTCACAGGAGATTCTCTAAACCACGAGTGATTGATAACTTTGTACATAAAAATACCTAAAATCCATCATTCGAGGGAATATATCAAATTAATCTTTAATTGATGTATATTGGGCCTTGGCCCAACCTAGGTATTCTATTAGCAGGTCAATTAAAAATTAAAGCCCTATATATGATTCAAGAAATAATTTGGACTAGATTATACCATATTTTAAACTAAAAAATTGTTATACTGCTGGCAGATTAATCTTACACATAGCCTCTTGTTTTTTTAAACAATTGGAAAGTTTGAAATTCTGCATTGACAGGCAAGTACCCTTCTGGCCAAGTTTTTTCATGCTTACTTTGCATAAGCTTGGATAAAAAATAAAGCCCAAAAAGGATAGGCAACCACACAAAAGGGAGTCGGACCTGGGGAAATCTTTGCCTCCAGAATAATAGAAGCAGACCTAATGATATGAGTGTTAATATAAAAAAATAGTATCTCCCCAGCACGTCATCCTGAATGTGGCACCTCATTCAATTTTTTAAAAAGTCTTGCAAAATTATTTGGTTATGATCAAATACACGCATGCGAGACTACGAAGAAATCATATCAACAC
>Ga0114973_10001040_pt1 | contig 20814 bp, 23 predicted proteins | sample M_140807_MF_Meta_FD_87025 | JGI IMG/M metagenome (GOLD analysis project Ga0114973, IMG submission 87025) | Freshwater microbial communities from Lake Montjoie, Canada to study carbon cycling - M_140807_MF_MetaG | ecosystem: Environmental > Aquatic > Freshwater > Lake | place: Lake Montjoie...
ATCACACTTTGATTTAAAGTTAGACAAAATTTTGTCAGAGATGCCTATCAGGCATTTCAAGGCTTTTAGTGATAGAGCACCACCTTCAATGACCGGTCCGCAATTTCATGATAATACCATTATGGGGTATACTTCGCCCAAATTTATGGCCATTGTGTCAGAAAAGTTATCTAGGCTGAGTGGATTTAATATAAACATATTTGTCATAGAAGGATATGGAAGTAATAATTTTAGGAAAGCTTTCAAATTAGAAACTTTGTCTAAGGTTGCGGGAGTGCCCGTGGAGGATCTAAATGATGCTATTAATTTTGTAATAACAGGCAATAACCGTCAAATGGAATTCAGCCCGTGGTTATATATGCATCAACTAGGTGAGGCCATAAATACGCATTGTAGCAATGCAAGAGCTGACGATTTGATTTTACACTTCAAGGACTCTCTCGATCGTCTAGAAGAACTAGTACCCGACTGGAAATATAGACTCAAAATGGGATCAGCCAGAAAGGCTAAGGCTACCGGCGAAGCCGTTAACGATCTGCTCCAAGAGATAATCACTGAATACCTTTGGCACGGAGGTCGAATTAGATTCGATTACCCAGATGATGTTGATAAAAACGAAATAGACGAAATATTTGATAGCTTTAAAGCTACATTAGAAGGATTACTAAACGGACTTATAGGTGAATTTCTTATTAATGACCCAGGCCAGTAATACCAAGAAATCACTATTAACGCGTGACTCATGCGTTGTTACACTTCTATAGAACAGTCTCATTTGTGGAGACTTGCGTTCTTTAATATCAAGAGGCATTGACATGAATAGAAGTGAACAGTTTTATTTTATCGATAGACAGCAATTGAAGTTAGCAAGGGAATTAGCTCGTGATATATTTTACCAATATATTCCGGATGGCAATTTGTTCCATATTTGGGCTCATATCAGTGACAATATTTTACATTTAGAGTATGCTAAGTATAAAATAATTTGCAATCCAGAATGCCCACAAGGCATAACTGGCCCGCAGTTTACTTACGCATTAGATCTCGGAGATCCAGAAGGAATAGAGAGATTGCGAATTACGATACTAGATCAGACCGAAGAATTAGAACGCGATGTAACCCCATTAGATCAGATAGAAGAGCAAAATATTAAATGTAATCAGGAATCCAAAGAGGGATAAACACGTCTATTTTCCTCGGGCCGACAGAGTCGACGATTTCATGCACTAAGTCGATAGTGCTTCCGCCGACAATATTATCATCGATGATTAATACCGATTTGCCTGCTACTGGGGCCGCTCCAGTTTTATCGAAGATTTTTACATACCGGCGTTTATCTAGCGCCTGCTGAGCTTTAATCTTTGCTGGACGATCTGCGGCTTTGCCGGATTGTAATGTAGCGACCAAAGCTTCTAGTTTCTTGAATTCATTAGTACTCCATTTGTCGATGTACTCTTTTTCCGTTTTAACTGTGATGGATTCTCTTGTGTCCGGATCCGTGACTTTGTATAATCCATTTTTTAACGCCGTTCTAGCGCGCCGTTTTGCTTCGGCTTCTAATTGAGGTCTTGATACCGTCACGTCTCTGCCCATCAGCTTGCCAATTTGCAGGAAGTCGGCTTTTCCTTTTCCGGCAAATAATCCTGCGTCTTTTTTTATCCGCGCAGCCAAAGCTTGATTAAATTGACTAGAGGATTCTGGTGCTACGACGTAATCATATGCTTCTACACCAGGAAGTTTACTCAATTGTTCCATACACATATCGATAAAACCACTTGTCACACTTCCTGTGGTCGATTTAAGGTACTGTGCTATATGATAAGCTGCTTCTTTGGCAGCTGGTGTGCCGATGCTTTGCTTAAGTAGCTTTATAGCTTGAATGAATGTGATATCGTTTTCAGTCGTTCTTGTTTTATTAAGATTTTTACATACATGAGATGCTATATCTATGGCGTCTTGTAGCTCTTGCGCGCCCTCTAGATCTTGTTCATATCCAGAATGTGGCGTAGGATTTTTTAATTCCTTGACGATTGCTCGAGCTCTACCGATAGTATTACCGCCGAATTTTTGGGCATTTTGTAAAGGTCTTAGTAGAGCTTCTAATTCTTCGGATTCGTATTCATCTCCGCTGACAGTTTTAAAACCGTAATATATTTTGCCTTTATAAAGACTGCTTGGCTCACTGGTTAATGTGGAGATTGGTACATTATGGTTTGCGGGTTCTAATTTTATAACATCTCCGACGCCGTCCTCTGTAGTTATGCGTATTGGCCGTCCGGCAAATAAGTTTCTAAAATCTGCTGGTGTTTTGGCACTCAATATACCAATGGGAGGGGTTCCGAAAGCATTGGTAGAGTCTGGTCCAAATCCGATGCCTTCGATTATATGACAAAGACGCATGAATATATCCCCTAAACAGATTAACATATATTTGTAGACGAACTAACTGATTAGATATCTAAATTTGCCAATATGAGGTTGTAATAATGCCGGAATCGGCAAGTTGTGTTCTATAATCTGATAATAGGGTTCTAGCGTCTGATTCAGTTCAGTTATTGAAATAGATTCGCCTCGATCCATTCTTTTTAAAAATTTTGCGGCTTCGCTAGCGCGGTGTTTATAAGTGGCTTCTTGGACATAGAAATAATTAGCATGATTGATCATTTTCTTGACGATATTATAGGGGAATATGTAGCCCGCGTGATACACTATAATACCAGAATCTATACCAGGATTTACAGTTCCTGCAAAGTCAAAGGCATCTCCGGATGAATAAATAGTGTTTAAATTACGCACTACACGCCTGGCTTTATTTTCAGGTAGTTCTTTTACTCTCATCAGCACGTCGTATCGCAGATGCACAAAACTAAACATTATTGAATTATGTTGATTTGAGAGAATCATGTCTCGCAATTTATTGCAGTCGTCTTCGTGTATTAATTCGTCAGCCTGAAGATAAAAGATATAATCGCCGCTGCAGTGTTTCATGCCCTCATTGGTGATTTTAGCGAATTCTAATCCGGCGTTTGATTGTAAATTCCATTCTTGTCTGATGATTTTTACTTTGTCTGATTTTATGGTAGCTAGTGCTTCCATTGTGTTATCAGTTGAATAGCCTTCTATAACAATTACTTCATCGCAGATTGTTAGAAGAGTCTTTATGGTTTCTATAAATGTATATCCGCTATCCATCCCATTCCGTAGGATTGTCAATCCTGATATTTTCATCTTCGCTCCCGTTGTGCCATTATAGTGGTGTAACATCACTACCGCTGATAGCCATCTGCTGCAGCCATTAGATTGTAAAAATATTCTCCATATTTTTGGCGAGCTGCGCTCCATTTGCGGTCAGCCATCAGTTATATTATCTCTGTAGATGTGGTCGATCAAATACATATAAATGAATCTTTTATTAGATACCATTCACGCAAGGACAATGATGATGAAAGTTAAAAAGCAGATCGTAATAGTATCACATTCAACCAAACGAATGTTCAGATTGATTAACAAATATATGAAAAAAGGCTACCATTTAGACCAAATAAGAGAATTAGGATGTTTTATATTTAAAACATATTATGTGACAATGAGCAAACAAAATGGATTTGATATTATTGTTGGTCCAATCGTTCAAGTCGAGTGAAATGGATTAAGTGCTAGCTAAATATAATTTGTCTCGAAGCCGCAGATGATGTCGACATAATAAGGAGAAGTCATGTTGATTTTAACTGATGTGCAGAAAGTAACTGTGGCTATTCAGCCTAAGTCAGCGGCAGGCAACAATGCGTTTGTGGACGGCAAACCAAATTGGACCGTAAGCGATGATTCGATATTAACCTTAGTGGTGTCAGAAGACGGATTTTCCGCTGAAGCTATCACTACTGGCAAATTGGGCTCAGCACAAGTAGCCATCACATTAGATAGCGATATGAGCGAAGGCGTTAAAGATTTAACGGGCATTTTAGATGTTACCGTTATCGCTTCCGAAGCAGTGAACGTAGAAATCAACGTTGGTACCCCTAGCAATCGCTAAGGATTTAAAGACTGCCGGACTTTCAAGGGAGAGTCCGGCAGTTGATTTATAAATTTTTAGCAATGTTTTGAATAATAGATTTTATGCTAGTTAGATTAGAATCTACACCCGTCATTTGATCCTGCGCCGTTTTTGCTCCTTGTGTTCCTTGCATCATGCTTTGTCTTATTTTATCGATATTTGTGTTAGCTTGTTTCATTTCCGGAGCTACTAGCGCTTGTTTACGTTTCTTTTCTTCTGCTTCTTCTCTCTTCTTCGCTGCTAATTGATCGTTTACTATTTTAGACGCGTCGGAGGACGTGGTGTCCATAGGCTTGGCGGGCACTTCGGAGCCTGACATGGGTTTATCCGGAGTGACGCTAGCCATATCGTCTTCAACATACACGTTAGGGTCATCTGTCAGCATTGCAGCGATTCTATTGATAATATTCATATATTGCTTTCGTGGTGTAAGACGCTATCGTGCGGTTCGTGGGTCGATAGCTCTTTTATCTTGGCTTTTTTTCCTTGCTATCTGCTTATTGCGATCACTTTTCTCGAGACCTAAACTGTATGTGGGGATGTCTTTGTCTGCTGCCATAGCCGCAGTTCGTGCTGCAGCATATTTGTCTTTATAAGACGTGCCTTTCGGCGCGTGAACAAATTTTGGTTCATAAGTGCTTGCTGATTTCTTTAATATAGTATACAATTGTTGAGCTATAGCCCATCGGTGCATAGCATGTGGGTCATTTTTGTTATAGATGGTGTTGTGCATGTTCTGGAGGAATGAATCTAGTGAGGTTATAAAACCCTTTTTAACGTAATCTCCGAGAGCTTTACCGGTCTTTGCAATTTGAGCGTTCCTTTTATATGCCTTTATTTCTTCTTCAGGTCTTTGGTAAACGGTTCTTTCTTCTGATTCCTCATCGTCGTCTTCTTCATCGGGATCGACATATTCGTAGTTGTCAGCTCGGCCTTTGGGTTTCTTTTTATCCCACCACCATTCTAATAGTGTCACCAAGCCTTTGGTTGACTGGTAATTACCTTTTAAAAGAGTAGGTGTTACTAATTTACTCCAAAACTCGTTAAATGGAATATTAGCTTTTGCTACATCTTCGCATATAGTGCCGATTCGTCTGTTGATGCTTTCGTTCTTAAATTTATCAGGGAAAATATGTGATGCATCGGTCCCTAATACATCACATATCTTTCCGGCCAAGTCTAGACTTGGGTCTCTGCCACTGTCACTCTTATCCGGATCTCTAAGTACTCTGCTTATAGCAGCCGGCCATACGCCTATTGTATCTGCTAATTCACTTACGCTATAATCTCTATCTCCCATGATTTTTAGCAGTCTTTCTCTGTCTACTGTTGATCTGTCTACCGTAGTCCTAAATCCTGTTCCTTCTTCATCTTCGTCATCTTCATCTTCATCTTCATCTTCTTCGGCATCTTCATCTTCTTCTTTGTAATCCTCTTCTTCGTCTTCTTCAGCTTCTCTGAGTGTTCTGCTCTCAGCTAATGTTCGCTCTAATTTATTCCAATTTTGGAGAAGTGTGTTAGTGAATATGTCATATTGATCGTGTGTGTTTTCAAACACGTCATTAGAAATGTTCATCCGCGAGCTAACGGGCACTAACATAGTGTGCCCAGCGTCGGTCATCCACACCATATAATCGCCGCAAGGGATCGAGAGGGATTTTGAAGCTAATTTACCTACATTAAGCAGAGCGCCCTCGGTCATGTAAGAATATAATTCGTTAGAAGATTTAAATCTAGCTGGAGAAGTGGTAACTTCCATTAAAGAGTTTAATTCAGCAACTGTTTCGTCTTCACGTAATCTAACATTCAAAACATCGGCGAACCGCATGGACTTTTTCATCGACAGACTCCGATTTTGGACATATATTTATTTTTAAATAAAAATATGCGCAAGATCAAAATTATAAAAACTGGAGAGATTCATGAAACTATCGAATGTGATGACGCTATTAGAAGCTGCATCGCAAATAGAATCTGTAGTAGGGATAGTTCAATCCTCTAACCATTGGCTTTTAGGCTTGTCAACGGCTAACGACGATCGCCATAACAAATGGGTATTCCCTGGTGGCCATATCAAAAGAAATGAATCCGTTGAAAAAGCAGTAGTAAGAGAAGTCTACGAAGAAACACACATTAAATGTAATCCGACTAAGAAACAAATAATATTGTCTAATAAACCCAACATAGCATTCATGCATTGCAAAGCAGTGGGCCAAAAAATACCCATTGCTAACGACGAATTCATCGTAGTGGGCTGGTTTACTATTAATGAAATGAAAGGCCTCAAATTATATTCGAATGTGATGCAACTCATAAATAAGGTTAAATAACGGAGACAATGATGCTTGCAGAATGGCGCGGATTAGAATATGTTTTAGAAATACTCAAAGTATTGCATAAAGCAAATGGCGCTAGATATGATTCAAAACAGATCGCAGAATTAGTAAAGCAAAACAATAAAATCGAAGTTAATGTCAGTTACCTACAAAAAGTCTTGCAAAGAATGTCTAAATCTAAACTGGTCACATGTAATGTAGACGGATACACGAACCATCAACCAATAAATGAAATCATGGTAAATCAAGTATTGGAATTTTGTACAATGCCCGAGCCAGACAGCCCATTGCACGCTTTTTGTGACCAATTAAAGGCTGCTGTCTCTCTATCGAGTATAGATGAATTTTATGACTTCTCCTAAATTAGCAATCGGTGATGTGGTGTTTGTGCCTTTTTGGGTAATAATAGAATATTTAGACGCTGCACCGCCAGCGCCGTTCATTAAATGTGAAATAGTCGCTATGTATATTAGAACTATGCAAAGCCCAACTGGCGCAGTAAGCACAGAAGTCTGCGATCTTAAGATAAAAGAAGGTCTAGTGGCCTTCACATTACCATCAGATTACTTGATCCAAAGCAAGGATTTGGATTCTTGGGCTGATAAAATATCTAATTGGTTCAAAGAATACCCAAAAACATTGTAAGGAGCCAAACGTGAACGTTCTTATCGATACTCACCTTCACATGGGTGGCTGCATATCACCGCAGATAGTATGGGACATGATTTTAAAACAGTCGAAGCATTACTTAGCCGAGTCTTACACCGATGTGGTGTCGCAAATGACCTTTGGTAGTCATGAACCATACGGTTTCCATCGATTCTTAGACAAATTCAGAATATTAGACGAAGTGTCCTGGGATGAAGATGCTATAGACAATTCGATAAAACACATATGTGAATATCTAGAATTTAATAAAATAGCGTACGCTTGGCTAGATTTTTCAATAAACAAATATATGAAAATCGGATGGCATAAGTCAGAAGCTATAAAATTCATATATGACAGCTTTGAGAAATATCGTCCAAACCAAGTAGGTCTTATACTATCCATAAAATACGAGAGCATGACTGCTAGTCAGAAGCAATACGCCAAACTCATAGAAAATGCGGATGTAGCCGAGTGTCTTATAGGTCTAGATCTTGTGGGAGATGAAGCTTACTTTGATTCTAATTTTTATAAGCCTATTTTTGAAGACTGGCAAAAGAGCGGGAAAATCACTAGAGCGCATGTGGGTGAATCGCACAGTGAGAAAAATGTGCTATCTGCCATAGTTGATTTAAAAGTCAGCCGCATAGCACACGGGTTCAAAATATTGTCGAATCTAGATTACATTAAAATAGCTAAAGATAATAATATAGCGTTCGATTTGGCAATAACTAGTAACTTTGTTACCGGTGTGGTGGAGGGTGACACCCACCCTATTAAATCAATGATGGATCACAATTTATTAGTGACGTTAGGCTCTGATGACCCCATTCAGTGTGACACTTATTTGGCTTTAGAATATGTGAAGGCTGCGTCCTACGGTATTACTGCTTCTCAGCGTGAGCTATTAAAACAAACTGCTTATGCTCACACTGTCGAAATGTTAAAAGCTCAAGGAAGGCAAATGCCACTCAGTCTGCAGATTTGAGTCTTGCTATTTCCTTTTCTAACACCTCTAATTGAGGAAGTAAAGAGTTAGCCTTATTAGCGAAGTTAGGACCCCAGTTTTTAGTGATGTGTACCAGGCGTTCTTCGGTGGTTAATAAGTCGAGTTCTTGGCACATCTTGCGCGCATGATCGCCTTTGATGATATTATTGCCAATCAGCATCGAATCAAGTTTATTGCGTAAATCACGCCAGGACTTCTCACATAGTTCGATTTGCTTCGAAGCTGGTGCTGTTTTTGCACCTGCTATTTGCTGTACCCCAGAAGACATGCCTTTGGTAGCCATTTCAAATCCTCTCTCTTACTATTAGAACCTTCGTGCTTCCGTCTTTTAAGACTATCTTGTCGTCTTTTATCTCACATGTGTCGTGTACTACTTTTAAAAATTCTTCTTCAAAAACAATGTCGCTTCCGATTTTTCCGTGTCGAATTGGAATTACATATTGGACGCCTCCTCGGGCACCCTCATACATTCTGTTAATTTCTTGAATTAGTAGCTGAACTCTGACGGTTTCCATGTCTCCTACTTCGACATAGAAGACTGCGCGAACAGGTGTGTCAACAACAGCCGGAGACGGCTGTGGGATTTCTGGCACTTTATGTGCTCTATTATCGATTAGCAATGGTTTAGCTGTGTCTTTTTTTCTTTCTATACGTTGCTGGCGCATATTAGATCTCGTAAATAAAGGTCTCAACACCAGGAGTTAAACGTGAAAACTGCTCTATTTACGTTCCGTGATGAATCTCAGCGTAGCAGATTCGTAAAGCTATTGTACCAGTACGCCACTGAATTAGAAAGGACGAATGCAGAATCTGCAGACGGAAGTGAAGACTGTGTATTTTTAACACAATCGATAGAAAGCATGAGGCTTGACCCACTGATAAAATCGATCACCGAACGAGTAGCCACGTTATTCGTATCTGGTCGTAAACTGACAGAGGGAATGCTGTCGGACATGAAAAAAAGATTCGACCAAGAAATAGCATCGCATTCAGCTAACACTGAACTTAGAGAATGGCAGGACGGCGAATGGAAAGTGATTCAATCTCGGCGTCTGCAGAAGACAAGCGACCGCTGAAATTGTTGGGCGAATTCGAGTTTACCCCACAAAATATTAAACCTCTAGGCGGGCTCAATCAATATAGCCCGTCCTTTAATACTATCGGGCTGCAATACAAAAATCTATTAATCGAACACGCAAGACTTACCCCTAAAAGCTCAATACTAGATATTGGCTGTGGCACAGGCAGACTGGCCCACTCTCTGAAAGACTTTATAGAGCCGAAGAAATATGTCGGATTAGATAATAATGCACGTTATTTAACGATGGCAAGACAATTAAACCCATTATACCAATTTGATCATATAGATGTCCAACATGACGAATATAATCCTGGAGGAACATTAGACCCTAATATAGTAGAATTGCCTTATAGTAATAAATCGTTTGATGTGGTGTGCGTCCTAGGTTTATTTAACCATTTTAGAGCTAAATGGGTAGCCAATTATATCAGACAAGCAGCGAGAGTCTTAAAGCCTAAAGGGATATTCTTCGGGACTTTCATTCTGCTAAACCGAAGTTCGATGGAGCATATAGAGTCCGGAAATTCAAAAAAACCTTTTGCGTTTAATAACAGAGAAGGCGATGGATGGTACGAGTCTCATAGCCGCCCTTTACTAAACGTTGCGTTGCCGGAATTGCCTATCAGAAGGGTATTCATTAAAAGCAACTTGATGATAAAAGAACCGATCAGATATGGACAGTGGTGTAAATCACCCATCGCCATCACAGGACATGATATCGTACTAGCCCGAAAAGGGGGCTGGTTGTGAGTCGAATAGATATCGTCATACCGACATATAATGACGATATCAGACTTGAATTAGTATTGTGGGGATTAACAAAACAAACCGTAAACCAATTCACTGTGATCATAGTGAACGATGGCGGAGCCTACGAGACTGAATCTATAACCAATAAATATAAAAATCGCTTGGACATAAAATACACTTATTTAAATCCGCCATCAGCGGAATATAGACCTAGTAAGGCCCGAAACCATGGGCTTAAACAATCGTCATGCAACCGAGTCATGTTTTTAGATTGTGATACTGTTCCTTCAGCCGGATTAGTGTCAGCTCACATGCAGTTTGCAGAAGCAGGCGTTATAGCAGTAGGTCCGAGATACTACATCAAAGAAGAGAAAGTCTCACTCTTACATGAGTCAATGGTATCGAACACGATGACCTATGGTCTGCTCCACGATTCGATATTAAAACAAGATGATCGGATCACTAATAATACCTTGCATAAAATATTTAAAGCTTTGTCTTGTCCAAGATATGATACGATCACTTACGGTTCTAATTTATCATTCATAAATATGTGCCATAGCTGCAATATCAGTTATCCCAAGAAAGCTTTAACGCTATTGAGAGGGTTTCATGAAGGGTTTACCGGTATTTTGCACGGTGAAGATCATGAATTAGCCATCAGAATGATTAAAATCGGATGCTATATTGTCACTATAAAAGACGATTGCGTGTTTCACTTGAATCATCCACCCCGCGCTGCGTTTAATAGAGATAAACAAATCGATCTTTACAAGCAATCGAAGTTATTATCGATCCATAATCGATATGTATATTACGGTGCAATATGACTAAATCCGGGATTATAACTATATTCACCGCAGATCTTATAGTTGATTTTAAAGTGTTCTACTATTCTCTAAAGCGACATTCTGATATCGACCTATATGTCATGCCCGTAGGGTTGTCCGATGAGGAGTTAAGGTGGCTACATTCTTTGAAAGTGATAATCTATAAGCCTACTGTTGATTATGCTAAAAAATACCCGCATTGTGCAGCCAAATGGATGCAATGGTTTAAACCGTTAATCATTCAATCTATCATTCGTTTGTACGATCTTACACGTGTGGTATGGCTAGATGTCGATTTGGTAGTGTTATCGTCTTTGGAACCGTTGCTAGACCACATGAATGCTAAGCTGCTTCTTATGCGTGATGAATTTGCTCCTAAGTATTGCCTTAATCAACCATCAATTTATAATGACTTAGACATTAAATTAGATGAAAGATATGAGGATTTAGCGATTAATTCCGGCGTGGTCGGGTTTTTATTTCCCCGAGATGAGCATATACTTGATTCCTGGTGTGAATACAGCGAAAAAATAGCTCCACATCATTCATGGCTCAAAAAGATTACACTTCTTGACCAGGGTATCTTACTATTGGTCTTGCATTCTAAAAAGCTGTATAACCTTGCTTTGCAAAAACCACAGTTTAATCATAATGCTAAAAGGAATGCCTATCATTATCATTTTTATAGTGACACAACAGATTTATTATCGATTATTGGCGCAGATAATCCTAAAGCTACCATAGCACATTATGCCGGTTTGCCGAAATTAAGTCATTTGTGCGTATTGAACCATCCTTTGTCGATAAAAAATTTACATATTTGGCATGGCAAGTCGACAGATATATTATTCATCCTCCACTTTGATGTCGTTAAGGCGTTCGAACTTGTCACAGCGATACGCAAATCTTCTTTGAAGCCTTGCTCGACTCCGGTGAGCTGTCCTAGGCAGTTAGTCGGTTTAAAGTCGCTTTTGAATACCGTCCCGTTGACAGAGGAGTATGCTAGGACAGATGTGTCCTTGATCGGTGATTGTGACCATTCGCTGTTTAGCAATATAGCTGGCTTGTTAGCTTGTCACGAAGACGCTAAAGCAATAATCTTTTTAGACGATTTAATGCCGATTATTGACTCTATAATTTCGAACAATGTGTGTTTATTAGAGATTCTAAGCATAGATGATCTTTGTAAATCACTATTAGAGACATTCCAATTACTTGCTGTGGCTATAAAAACCATCGATACTAGCAGGTGCGTTATCATATGGAATAACAATTATAATATTGTAAAGAAGACTTTGTTAAAATGGTACGCTAATAAGCTCAATGTTAATGTGCTAGTCTCTTTGATACCCAATACCGCTAGTCCGAAGCCGTCTTGTATTAAACACAATCTGAATCATTACGTGCATCAATGGCATAAGATCAACGCTGAGGTCTTGAAACATCATGCTCCGGTATATCATTCATAATACTTGAATTATATAATCAATGAATTCTATAGACATAGCATCCAAAGCGACCTTTTGGTTAAAGGCCATATTTTGCGATGACCAATGGTGGGCCACAAATGGTATTAACTTTTGAATAATCGATTCTATTTTTAAATGGCTTACTCTCTCTGATATTACTTTAAACCCGTGTGTTTGAAAGAGACCTTTATAGTACTCTCGTGGATTTAATACAATATTGTCTTTGTCGATATTCACATTATTTTGAGCCATTTCTTCCGGTGTCAAAAACACGTGAATGTATGCTTTATTGTGGGTGGTATAAGAGTGACCACCATGCCGAGAGGTAAATGGGTGTACTCGAATATAAGCTTTTGTTTTAGTATGCATATTTGCTTTTAAAAACAATAAGCTAGATTCAATCATGTGAGGCGACATATGATCAATTACGTCGTACACTAATATGATATCATAGGGACCTAGCTTTATTATGTGGCTCTTGTTGCTTGTTGTGGTGTATTGAGTATTGTTCAATAATTTAGGATCATAACCGCGTGCCATTGCTCCTCTTGCTTTAGCAGCTCCAACTGCATGTCCTATCCCACATCCAAAATCTAAAAACCTCATATTAATTAGACTTTCGTGGATAGTATGGTTAACAACTGCATTGGCTCTTATTCGTTGTTCTTCAGCGGTAGTGACTATTCGAGAAGATGTGACAGCTTCCGGCCATTTGTCGCTTAGTATTAAAGGCATTAGAAAAGAACGGTGTTTTACATCAAATTCATAATGCACATCAACTATGTGCGCAAGATCGTCATCAATGACATTAAATCTCGGATTAATTATACTTAATATGTCTTTGTTCATCTGACACCTGTTTTGTAAGTATGTTTGAATCACTGAGAAGACATCTATGGTGAATCATGAATATATTGGTTTCTGGCGGATCTGGTTTCATTGGGACACACTTGATTAAAGAACTAAATTCTTATCATCATACTATAGTAAATCTCGACAAAAATGATTCTATCTATGACAATATTACCCATTATCAACATGATTTGACTAAGCCAATAATTGAATTAGAATTCATTCCTGATTTGGTCATCCATTTGGCAGCAAAAGCATGTATCAGACAATGCAATGAGCAACCAAGGTATACTTATTTTAACAACATAGAATCTACTTTTAACATATGCGAATTCGCTCTTCAGCACAAAGCTCCATTGATACTTGTTAGTTCAAGTAACGCCGAGAGTCCGCAAAGTAATATCTATGGATGCAGCAAAGCGGCGTGCGAAGACTTATGCGGGTTTTTCCATAAGTTTTACGGTTTACCGGTATCGATCGTAAGGCCGTTTAATGTATACGGTATAGGAAGCAAAACAAGTGTTATTAATATTTATGAAAAATGTTATTCAGAACGTTCGCCTTTTGTAATCACAGGCACCGGAGAGCAAAGGCGCGATTACACTCACGTTGCGGATGTAGTAAGAGGCATAGTAAGTCTGACGCACCATCCTTTTCACAATTGTAAGACGTATCAGTTGGGAACTGGTACTAATTATTCTCTGAACGAGATAGTCAAGATGTTTGGGGCTGAGGTCGTCAGAGTTGACTCGATCTCAGGAGAGCTAGAATCTACACTTGCTGACACTTCGACAGCGTTAACAGACTTAGGATGGGTAGCCAACGTTAATCTAATCGACTATATTAAGAATGTCACACGTGTAAGTAAGCCTCTGACACTATGATATTTTCGCCATTTCCAAAATGCAGGTTGTTTCTGACCCACTTTAAAAATGGTGTGACTTCCATAGCCATATCCCTTTTAAATAAAATGCCGGTCAAATAACCAACGTTTATGTTTTATCTTGAGTCTCAAATACATTTTATCTACTGAAGCTTTGTGATGTCGTAACCAATCTTTAGTCCATGCATTTATGGTCGAATGGCTACTATCAGTCTGATTTAGTCGAATATTAACATTGAATAGTTTTAATAAATTAGACTGTAAATCGTCAGCAGAAGAACAAATGATAACCGACTTGTTGTCGGATTCGAAAGCCATAAGATTATCAATCATTCGGCTATAAGTGTTAATATATTGGTCAATCAAACTATCGGCATTTATCATCATTGCCTCACTCGCCTGACAAGCCACAGACTGGTCGCCCTTTAATAACTTATAATAGTTTATTTGAGTCTCAAAATCACATTCCTTTAAATGCTTCCAACCGATTTTACCGGTAGCTATCCAATTTTCAAATTCGACAAATGGATCATTAACCACACAGATAGTGTGAAAATCGGCCAACGTGTTCTTTAACTGAGAGAGAATAAAATGATAATGATGACCAACTGTTATTACCATAGGACAATCTGTTCGATTAAACCACGTCAGATGATCGCTACTAAAGCTCGCCAAATTAGCATTTACCATAGACGCTAATGGAGTCTCATCAAGGTAAACAGCAGCTTTTCTACGCATCGCTGCTCTAACGTTGGTAATAGCTGGTTTCAGATAGGCATTACAACCGGTGATTAAATAACGTTTGGTCTCGAATGATGCCTCTTGACTTATGAAGTAATTTTTTACTGCATCGTGGTTGAACAGACGCATATAAGGAAGTTTAATGCCCGTGTAGTCGACTATTATTGCTGTGGGATGATCATCTTGTATAGCCTGCAGATTATCCTCGCTTGGATGCATCACTCTTTTTTTTGCAGGATAGTGCCACTTTAAATCATCGATTAAATTACCCAAAGTGTTTAAAGATGCCAGATCTGACAATGCTTTAATAGGGTTAATGGAATTCGCCGCTGCTGTAAACCAAGGTTCTAATAAAGGTAAGTCTCTTTTGCTGTCTAAACCAATGAGATTAGCATCGACAACAAATGGACGATTTTGGTTGTGGTTCTTTAGTAACACTACAGAATCATGGATTGACCTCAACAATGGCTCTACTGAGCCTAAGACCAAAAACCCTAAGTTAACAAATAACATATAATCTACATGTTTAGCAGCAGCTTGAATAGCTAATGGAGTCAAGATGTCAGGATTTAATATCTTATTATAGCCGCGTATTACTTTAACATTGAACATAGACTGCAAAAACGTGATTTGATGATTTCGAAGATCGTACGTCACAATATAGATAGGAAAATGATTCTCTTTGCTTATGAATTCGTAAAAGGTATAAAAAGCATCGTAATTAGCGCTAGTAACAAAGGTGACTATGCCGTGACTACCGCTGGTGTGCATAAATACCCTTGAAGTTAGACTTTATTTTATAATGTGGTATCATGATAACTGTCGCAATCATACATTCAAATACAAGAATCCAGCAAATAACCCAAATGATAGAGTATTTATCTCTACATCCTAAGTACGCTACTTGGCAAAAAATCATACTTAACGATGGGCCGGTTTGCTTGATACAACCAGTTGGCTTTGAAATCATTAATGTACCGCGTACTGACCATTTATATTGCCGCGCCAATGTATGGAAAGCGGCTGTCGCAGCATCAAGTCACAATACCTTAGTGATGATGGATGGTGACAGGCTACCTCACTTTGAATATTTTGACTATCTTCAATATTTAGACTACAATACCATAATGTACTGTAAACATCTTTGGCAAGCTACAGAAGTCGCTAACTTACCCACACATTTAGAATTCATAAAATCAAAACGCAATCCTAATTCATTCTATGTAGCTGATGATAGACGCACGATTCAAAACGGCAACGTGCCTCCCACCAAAAACCCCATGTCTGGATGTGTGGCATTCAATAGACATCGATATAAAGAATGGGGCGGCATGTCAGAAAGATTCAAAGGATGGGGTTTTAATGATATTGATTGTTACTACAGAGCGTTCGTGAACGATTGCAAATTTATCAGCCTGCCATTACCAGAAGTCCATTTATATCATAAGAGGGAATTATCGTACAAGGCATTTATGGGAATGAACGCTTACAATGGCGTAATGTTTTATGACAGTTGGAATTTACCAATTCACGATACCGTCCATAAATGGTTAAAAGACCTCCACTTGTCTGTTAAGACCGCTAGATCTATGGACTTAATAGGATTTTGTAATCTATCTTCGATACAGTTAAACTAATTCTAGCAATGTAGGGATAGCCCCATCTAGGTTGACTGTCACACAGTCGATTAGTTCGACATTTAGCTGTCGGTAGTCATAACGTAAATGGTCAGTATCCCAGTCGTGTTCACCATTCTGATCTAAGAACAACGAGGTGTGGTCTATTGATTCGAAAGTCATACCATTTGTGATCATAGTATTATTACCACAGTCAATAGAAAGACTGCCACAATCAAGTCTATGATCTGTAGTAATTCTAATCCCGGAATTGCAAGTGAACAAGTACGATACGATCTGGTCAGTGCCGGTTATTAACCCGATCCCCTCTAGCAGCTCAGAAAATAAGCCTGATCTACCTAAGTCTTGATTTAAATAGGACAAATAGCCCGAAGAACAAGGGTAACCATCCGCAAAATCTCGGAGACTAGTGCCACAGTAACCATGGCTTTTAAACAATGGTATACTTATCTCAATGACACCGTTTGTATCAACATTGGTGTCATAGTCTTCAACTTGCTCTAAGACGACAGCTGGGTTACTACTAGCATTATTCATATATATGGCATGAATCACATCTGATTGTGCAAACAAGCTTGAGACAGTGTGATCGCCCAAGTTGTTTATATCCGGAATCAATCCATTACCTCTGACGGTAAATGGTAGATCATCAAATACTAAAAATTCATCGCCATTTTCGTCTACCGTTTTGCTACAGTTTAAATATGAAGGTAAATTAATGCCACAGATGTTACTGGGTCCACATGAGTCACTATATTGATCGTCCCAAGGTCTAGCTCTCCACAAATTGTGTTCAAAATCATTAACCAGCGCGTTGAGTCGAGCGAAACGACATCCTGGTAAGTGCAGTGTTGGCTTTTGGATCTCTATGCTCGGCCTTTGTAATGCTAACTGTTTAGGTTGATTAATATCAGCGATAGAAGGTCGGTTTGAAAAATGTATCGTTTCGTGGTTAGGGTGGTTGTATGCTCTGTAAAGCCTACCCATAAAAGAGTCATTTGTAGAAGAGAGTTTAGAACCGTAATTAGCATTCAAATAAGTAGACTGGATACCTTGGCTATAATACGGTATCGATGCTCTAGGCGCTCCACCACTGAATGTCATCTTCTGTGTGTGGCTTCTATAACAAGGATTAGCTACACCCGTGCTTGCGACAACGCTGATGGTAGGATAAGCCCAATATGCCCCAACCCCTAAATGTAAACTGCAAGCTATTGATTTATAAGATTCAGAGGCTAGAACTGCGGTTCTGTGGAGTAACTCATCGTCTACTCTTCCTTTATAAATGATGTCGGCAGCACCATCGAGATTTATTAGTGGTTCTCTTATGGCCGTATATTCTCTAGAAAATGCTCCGTAAGATTTCGCTTCGCCATTAACGCTTGTATCCTTTCCGTAAATTTCAAAATTACCTTGGCTTACAATATCGTTTGGCGATAGGTCTTGATGCAAGTTACTTCCCGCTGCTACTTTACCGGCATTGGGTGATGGACCGAATTCAGTGGCGCGTAATTCGGTCCTTTGTTTTGACTTAAGTCTATCTTGTCCTCTGTAAGTGAATAAGCTTTCAGTTCTATCAATAGCATTTTGAGGAATAGATAACAGTAGATCTTCAGTGCTGACGGTATTTCTGCCATCGAGAGTTCGCCAGGCGTTGTATTCGTACACCAAATCGTCTAATTTACGTAATCTTAATTCTAAATCGCTTTGCTTGTATCCGAGAGATACAGGATCTAAAGCTGTGCAATCTGAGATTATACCTGGAATTTTAGGAATTATAGCGGGAGGAACTTGTAGCCTACCAATATCAGTGTCATATCGTTGGTCAAAATCTCCGCCTATTGATAGGTCAGTTACTTCATAAGTCTCAGATAATTCTAATCGCGTTCTAACTACATTCAATATGCTGTGAAATGCCTTTAGTCGATATACGAACTCGATAGCAAAATCGAGGGTCGCTGGATCAGCAAATTCGGTAGTATTTGTGCGCAATATTTGCAAATCGAATCTGTTGCTTTGTAATGTAGAGATGGCGTCAGGGATGACTAAATCTAGCTTCTCATAAGTGATAAACGCAAATATTTTGACATTGTCTTTGGTATCAAACGAGCCATTAAGAGAGCAATTTATAGTATTAAGTTCTCTATTCATTCTTATATTAACATTTATAAGAGGAGGATGAACTCCCACTAGCACACTATCCGAAACAGCGATATCATTTTTCTTGAACACTAGCTGACTGTAACCGACTATTTCTAGTCCAGTCAATGCATCATGAATCGACTTTGGTATGATAAACCCATTGTTGTCTAAATAGCAACCAGCAGTCTTACCATAATCGATATTGTCTTTAACTGATTGAGCGATATTAGAGAGAGCGACATAAGCAGCAGAGCCGGATTTCACTGCATAAGCATCAATGGTAATGACGCCACTGTCTTCGATAGCCACAAATTGGTCTTTACCCACTTTAGACTGAGGCTTAAAAAGCAATGGGATATCATAAACTTGAAAGTTATTAGGTGTCAGATCCGATAAAGCTAAATCTATTTGATATGCTTCATTAACAGTGATTTTTTCTTTTTGGTATGGAAATGGTAGATTTATATCAGGGCGTATTAATCTTTTACCATCACTTGACCACCACAAGTTGCTGATTAGGATTTCGAAACCGAATAATTTGAATATGTTAATGATAGCTCTTCGGCTACCTTTAAGATTCTGAAATTCTACCGTTCTTCTTAATACCGCTTTTCGTAAGTTGTCCAAGGAATTTGGGAAATACGGGAGATCCCATCCTAACAAGGATGACATATAGGGTATAATTTCAGCTGGTGTATCATATACCCAGTTTACTCTTTCTAATAAGTCCTGCTCATCCATGATATCTTGTAGAATATCTGTGAACGGTCTGTAGAATCCAACAGTTGTGTCTAAAGCTTTAGAGCTATTGGACAAATAAGGAGGTGGCGTGTGTCGATAAAATTCTTCAAGGACTTTGCCAGGATGTTGGATTTTGAACCGGTATAAAGCTAAACTTGTGTTATTAACGTCGATACATAAGAATTGAAACTTGCCGTCTGTTGATATTAATCTGGTGTAATAATAGGCTTGATATACGATGTTATAAGTATCTGGTGTTAATAATTCTATGTCGAGCAATATGTTTGATAAGTCGTAATAGTCAGCACCTTTGACATATTGAATAGTATCTTCTACTCCAGAAAAGGTACGATATGTGATAATATCCCCATTTAGAGCGTTGGCTAGTTCTATTTCCACTCCGTTTCTCTGTATATTAACGGTTTTCAGATCGATCTGACAATCGGCCAAGGTTAGGGAATCTAATGTCTTTGCATACAATTCTCTGTCTGGGTATTTGCGCCCTATATTCTGATGTCCAGCTACATAGGCAAAGTCAGGTACATCTTCGATGTAGATCTTTACATTGAAAACCATCGAATTTTGCAAAGGGAATTCTACGCTGTCTCTTCTTTTTGGCACTACCATTATCATTGGTAGTCCGTATGGTCGCCATGCTGTTCTGTTATTATTGACGGGGAATAAATAGAATTTAGGCTGATTGCTATCGACTGTAGTTATTGGCATTTTTGATTCCTAGTGGGTATGTCGTATATTTTCGCGTATGTAATAGCCACATAAATCCTTATCATAGCGAAAATATTATATAGTAACAATCGAGGTGTTTATGAAACCTGACGGATCTCTGTTGTACAAAGACGAATATGAGCAGATATACAAAATCGATTGGTCTACTATCGGTGCCGTAATAGATATAACGACTATTATCCAACAGCCATATGTGTGGGGAGAAGCACCAAAAGGATATATCGAAAATGGAGTATTGTTTAGATATGGTGTTATATCGGTTATCAGACAAATCATCAAGCCATTGGAAATAGGATACATGATCGTAGCTGAAGGAATATCACAATATAAAGATTACGTTCAAATGAATTACCCTTGCCAAATAGGATTTCAGGATGATTTTAAGTTTCATTTGACCAATAACATCTCAGATGAAGTGCTAATGATAATCTCATCTGGATCGCGATGGGCAGATCCAGATGTGCCCGTTGACGAAAATGCCATCTGGGGTGATGTTTATGATGGCGGCACTGAGGTAGAATTCACAGCTACCGGAGGTTCTGATGTCTTAACTTGGGTAGACGTTTGGCCTTCTCTCTGATTAGGAGCTATGAACACTGCCGTGCCTTTAACATTGGGCGAGCCGATATTAATACTTTCCATCTTATCTCCCTTTATGTAGACACCGGCATAGTGCTAGTTAGATTAGTGATTTGAACTGTACCGGCTTTAAGAAAATCAATTATATCGAATTCTAAATCACCACCACCGCCTTTAATGGTGATCGAGCCGTCAAAAACTGCATTCCCGTTTCTATCGTAAGCTCTAAACCAACCAGCGATGCCATTCATATCGACATCTGTGTCTGGTGAAATAGTGTTAGCTGTCGCCAATCCATTGGCAAATGGGCCAAAA
>Ga0114973_10001043_pt1 | contig 20771 bp, 23 predicted proteins | sample M_140807_MF_Meta_FD_87025 | JGI IMG/M metagenome (GOLD analysis project Ga0114973, IMG submission 87025) | Freshwater microbial communities from Lake Montjoie, Canada to study carbon cycling - M_140807_MF_MetaG | ecosystem: Environmental > Aquatic > Freshwater > Lake | place: Lake Montjoie...
ATTGCCAATGCATATTGAGGGGCGGATTTCATACCCGCAAGGTGACCCAGAGTGGCAACCCATGGCTTACACAGCTCAGCCATTTTCACACCATCGACAATCGCCAGAACACCTGGCATCTTGCTAGCTTGTTCAGTATGAATTTTTCCAATTTTCATGTGCGCTACTGGCGAACGCCAATAAACGACATGACCCATCCTCGGTAGCTGAATATCATCGACATAAGTGCCCTGACCCTCGATAAGACGGCGCGCCCCATGTCGAGGCTCACTGCTACCGATATAGCGTTGGTCATTGGTTACTGGATCAAGCACTAATCCTTTGAGATCTACTGGCTTATTCATAATCAGTTTTCCCAGTCTTCTTAAGCGAGAGCAACAACAGGTTTCATTTTTTCACCTTTGGCACGAGCGTCAAGCACGGCCATGATGGCGTCTACTATGGAGTGATAGCCAGTGCAACGGCAGTAGTTTCCAGAGATCCATTCACGCACTTCTTCACGGGTGGACTTAGGTTGCTTTTCTACTAATTCAGCGGCAGCAAGCAACATTCCAGAAGAGCAGAAACCACATTGCATTGCGTTATGACGCATAAAAGCTTCTTGTAGATCTGCTAATGCCCCACTCTTAGTTAATCCCTCGATTGTTTCCACTACACACCCATCAGCTTGTACAGCTAGATATAGACAACCACGAATAATTTTCCCATCCACCTTCACGGTACAGGCGCCACAAGCCCCCTGCTCACAACCGAGGTGCGGACCCTTGAGATGGAGATCTTCTCGTAAAAAATCCACCAAATGACGACGCGGCTCAATCTCAGCATTGACTGTCAAACCATTGACAGTCATCGTAATTTTTTTCTTTAAGCTCATTGGAATCTCCGAACTAAATTTATCTTTTTATATATTGATTACTTAAGCAATTAAGTGCTTTAAGCCACGCTCTAATAAAACACCAATCAGATGTTGCTTAGTTTCTGCACTACTAGTGATATCTGCGATCGACTCAATCTCTTGCCTTGTCACATCAACTGCATTTGCTATTAATTCGTCATTAAGCGGCTTACCATCCACCAAGGCTTGAGCCTTCTTCGCCATGATCGGTGTAGCGCAAACAGAGAAGAAAGTGAAAGTGCAATCACTCAGAACATTGCCTGTCTTATTGGCAACCAAGGCTACTCCCGCAATCGCATAGTCTCCGTGACGGCGAGCTAGCTCATGGAAATAAAACACTTGATTACTGCTCGCAATGGGGATTTCTGCTGCTATCAGAATTTCATTGGGCTCTAAGGAGGTGGTGTAGAGATCAATGAAAAAATCTTGCGCTGAAATTCGACGCTCGCCATCAGGACCGCCAATTAGCATGGTCGCATTCAGTGCCAGGCTACAAGCAGGCCATTCAGCCGCAGGGTCGCCATAGGCTAAAGAGCCGCCCCAGGTTCCTAAATTGCGGATTGCTCTGTGGGCGACATGGGGGGCTGCAGCCTTCAGAAGTGGTGCATGCTGCGCAATCAGTTTGGAGTCTTCAATCTCAGTATGGGTTACTAATGCGCCAATACGTAATTGATCTCCGACGACTGAAATGCCTTTTAATTCATCTAAATTGGTAATGTCAATCAGTATGCTGGGTTCAGAAAGACGTAAGTTCAAGGTAGCTAAAAGTGTCTGTCCGCCCGCAATCAATTGGGCATCTTCACCCGCTTCGGCCAACATAGCCAAGGCCTCGCTGAGAGCCTTCGGTTTTGCATAATCAAATGCTGCTGCTTTCATTGCGTCTCCTTCACTACTTTTATATTGACATCGCCACGCATTATTCAACTTGCGGGTCTGACTCCACTGGTGTTATTTCACCACCCAACTCTTTCGCAAATCGCTGGAAAAAATCATCCGCAATCTTTTTAGCAGAAGCGCTAATGAGTCGCCCACCAATTTGCCCCAGCTTGCCACCAATAGAGGCCTCAGTCGTATAGGAAACCAGTGTCCCGCCCTCGGCAGGCTTCAACTCAACCCGCGAACGACCTTTTGCAAATCCCGCAGCGCCACCCGAGCCCTCAAAGGCCATAGAGCAGGACTGATCTGGAATGACATCACTTAAAAATAGCTTTCCTGAGAATCTAGCTCTGACAGGCCCAATTTTGAACATCACCTTGGCATGAATCTCCTCTGGTGAGACGCGACTGATTTCCTCACAGCCTGGAATGGACTTTGCCAGCACATCAATATCATTCAAGCCCTTCCACACATCGGGGATTGGGGCTGCAATGAGCTGCTCGCCATTTAATTCCATTACATCTCCTCGGGGTTTGTACGAATAGAGTCTTATCTACCAATTGCTCAACAATGTACCATTATTTAACTTTTGGTCAATAAGCCTAAATTCGGATAAACCCTGATGACAATGAGTTTCGATCGAGACAGCAGCGCCAGAAGCAGTATCGCTACAGAAGTAGCTTCATCTACTGCGCCTGCACGTCGCAGAATGAGTACTGTAGATCGTAAGCGTCAGATTCTGGATCGTGCTATCCAGTACTTTGCTAAGCATGGAATTGATGGGCAACTCAGAAACTTAACAAAGGGCTTGGGCATTACCCACACCCTGCTTTATCACTACTTCCCCACTAAGGATGCTTTAATCAAAGCAGTCTATGAAGATGTCTTTGAGTCACGCTGGAAGCCTGAGTGGGAGCAACTGCTCGATGACAAGAATCTTTCTCCCGAAGAAAAATTCAATGCCTTCTATATCGACTACTCAAACACCGTACTGACCTACGATTTTGTACGTATTTTGATTTTCTCAGGCCTAAGCGATCACTCCATCAGTGACCGCTTCTTTGAATTATTGCGCAACCGCCTATTACCGCGCCTCATTCGAGAAACCCGTAAACACTGTGGTCGTAGCTCGCGTAGCAAGCCTTCGCAGCGAGAATTAGAGTTTTTAATGGGCTTGCATGGCGGCATCTTTTATATTGGTATGCGACGTTGGATTTATGGGCAAGCCATTTACGACTCCGGCAACCCTCACACCGAACAAGAAATTATTCAAGATCGTATTAGCTCTTACCTCACTTCAGCAAAAACTTTATTTAATACCGGTAAAAAATAAAATGACCAACTTAAGCTTAAATCACTTCTCCATTCGCAGCCTTGAGATTGAACAAACCACCAAGTTTTACTGTGATGTCTTTGGATTCACAGTGGGGCCTCGTCCCGATTTTCCTTTTCCTGGCGTCTGGTTATACAACGGTGATCAAAACGATTGGGCTAACGCAGTTGTGCACCTCATTGCGATTGATAAGAACAATCCGAATGGCTTGAAACAATATCTCGGCGAACGAGATCCTAGTTCACTCTATGGCTCTGGGGCAGTAGATCACATCGCCTTCTTTGCCACGGGATTAGAGGCCAAACTGGCATTGTTGGAGAAGTTGGGCGTAGCTTGCAGACAGCGCACCGTTCCTGCAATTAAATTACACCAAGTGTTTATGGATGATCCTAATGGCATTGTGGTTGAACTGAACTACCCTGCTGCAGAAAAGGCAGCCCTAGACGCCAAGGCTGCATAAGTAAAGATGGCCAAAATACTTGTCATCGGCGGATCTCTTGGAGGCTTATTTGCAGCCAATATATTGCTGCGCCAAGGGCATGATGTCACCTTGCTTGAAAAAGCCATCGGCTCTTTAGATGGTCGAGGTGCTGGAATCGTGACCCACGATGCTCTTGCAGATGCTTTAAGTGAAGCAGGTATTCAGGTTGATGACAGTCTAGGAGTTGCTGTATCGAAACGGGTTACCTTAGGTGTTGATGGCGAGAACCTCGGTGAAATGCCGCTCCCGCAAATCTTGACTTCATGGAGCCGTTTGTATCACCTACTTAAAGAGAATTTTCCAAGCGAGCGTTACTTGCAGGGTAAGAATGTCAAAGTAGTGACACAGGATACTAATAGCGTTCAGGTCATCTGTGAAGATGGTAGCACCTATCAGGCAGAGCTTCTGATTGCATCAGATGGTATACGCTCCACAGTCCGATCCCAAGTAGCACCAAACATCCAACCTGAATACGCAGGATATATTGCGTGGCGTGGAGTTTGTGATGAGAGCAATTTATCAAATTACACCTTAGATACCCTATTTAATTATTTTGGATTCTGCTTACCTAATGGTGAACAGATGCTGGGCTATCCAGTTGCAGGGCCTGGCAATGACACCAGACCAGGCAAGCGTCGCTATAACTTTGTTTGGTATCGCCCTGCTTCTGAAGATGGTGAGCTAGTCAAGCTGCTAACTGATGCGGATGGTCATTATTATCCGACTGGTATCCCGCCACTAAAAGTCTCATGGAAGCATATTGCCGAAATGCGCACAATTGCGCGCGATATTCTGGCGCCACAATATGCTGAAATTTTAGAAAAAACGCCCTCACCTTTTTTGCAGACGATTTATGACGTTCGTTCAGAGCAAATCGTCTTCGGGAGAATTGCCTTAATGGGTGATGCTGCTTTTGTTGGTCGACCTCATGTTGGTATGGGGGTAACCAAAGCAGGTGATGAGGCAATGGTAATTGCACGTCACATCGCAGCCTTAGGGGCAAGCCCTGCAGCACTCGAAGCGTACAGCAAAGAGCGTCTTGAGTTTGGGCAACAGGTTGTTGCAAGAGCGCAATACTTAGGGCGCTATATGCAAGCACAAGGTAGCAAAGGCAGCAGAGACAATACTAGCCTTCGTAGAAATGCAGATACCGTCATGGCAGAAACGGCCATCGATATCAGTACTTTGTTGGTGGCTGGAAAAGCAGTGCCAGAGTCACATTAACTTAAAACTGTTGTAGATTTTAGTATCACTAGAAGCATTCAGTTAAGATTTATATATTACGAAGTAGCCCTATTAACAAACTGCTTTAAATGGAGGAGACAACCATGAAACAAAAAGTAACGAATCAAACGAGAAGAAAAATGTTGATCGGCGGAGCTGCTGCTGCAAGTACTCCACTGTGGATGAACGTAGCAAGCGCCCAGTCTGAAACAATTAAGATTGGCTTTCCGACACCGCTGACCGGGCCATTTTCCGCAGAGGCGCAAGATCAAGTAAAAGCAGCTGAATTAGCCATTAAAGAATTTAATGATGCTGGTGGCTTTAATGGTCGCAAAGCTGAACTGTTGGTTCGTGATGACAAACTCAATCCAGGTGAAGCTGCAACGCGTACTCTTGAGTTGATCGAAAAAGATAAGGTCAATTTTGTTGTGGGCTCACTGTCTGCTGCAACCCAGCTCTCTATCAATGCCGTTTGTAAAGAGCGTAAAGTTCTCTTCAATTCAATTAGCCAGTCTGATGCGATTAACGAAGTGAAAGACTGGAGTATTTACACATTCCACGAAGCACTTAATCCAACGATGACAGCAGGCGCTGTAGCACGCTACTCCATTCCCCGTTTCGGGAAAAAGATCGTCTTCCTCACCGCTGACTATGCTTATGGCCACGAGATGGTGCGCGCTTTTGAGCGCGTAGGTAAGGAAATGGGTGCCACAACCTTGGCCGATATTCGTCATCCCTTGGGCGCATCTGATTACTCTGCATTCTTGCCGCGTATTAAAGCCTTAAATCCTGATATCTTGGTGCTTTGTAACTTTGGTCGTGACCTCGTGAATGCGGCTAAACAATGTACTGACTTTGGCTTGAAGTCCAGCATGAAAATTGTGACGCCAGTCTTGCTCTACACTGCACGCCTTGCTGGTGGACCAGAGGCATTTGAAGGCATCGTCGGCGGCACCTCTTACTACTGGGGTCTCGAGGACCGTATCCCTACAGCCAAGACCTTTAATGATGCATTCCGTAAGATGTACAACGGTTCAGTGCCATCAGATTACGGTGCACTAGGTTACGCCGGAGTAAAAACAGTTCTCACTGCTGTGAAGAATGCTAAATCTACCGATACAAATAAGGTAATTACTGCACTAGAGAATCTCAAGTACGACTTTTATAAAGGTCCTGAGTACTATCGCAAGTGCGACCACCAAGCGGTGCAAACGGTCATCATTGTGGAATCTAAATCTAAGAATATGAAGGACAAGTATGACGTCTTTAATATTCTAACGATTGAACCGACTACTGAGAAGAATATGCGTAGTTGCGCGGAGCTAGGCCACAAGGCTTAAATCTGAAATTTCAAGGCAAATCAACTGATTTGCCCTGAGCACCTCCCCTGATGCCAATAGCTGATGGGGAGTTTTTCTGAGTATATATATGACCGGTCTTACATTTGAACTTCTCTGCATGCAGCTACTCACAGGAATTGCCCTGGGTAGCATCTATGCACTTCTGGCACTGGGCTTGTGTCTTATTTTTGGCATGCTCAATGTAGTGAACTTTGCACACGGCGCTTTCTTCATGGTTGGCGCATTTATGGGCGTCTATTTTTTAGGCGTCACTGGTAACTTTTGGTTCAGCTTAATTCTCACACCACTTTCCACTGGGGTTCTCGGATTATTGACCGAGCGATTCTTGGTGCGCCCACTATACGGTCGAGGTATTGACTACCCATTGCTCCTCACCTTTGGATTGTCTTATGTCCTGATTGAGGCAATGCGCGTCACTTTTGGTATCGAAGGTTTACCCTCTCTTACTCCTGATGGACTAAAAGGTACCCTCGACGTTGGTATTGGCTTCTTCCCTAAATATCGTCTGTTCCTGATTGCAGCTACAGCTGTCATTATTTTTGCAGTCTGGTTTTTTATTCAAAAGACTCGCTACGGACTCATCATCAAAGCAGGTGCTGCCGATCAAGAGATCGTTAAGGTACTTGGCGTAGATATTGCCAAGGTGTGGTTAATGGTATTTGGACTAGGCTGTGCAATCGCTGGCCTCTCTGGGATATTGGCTTCACCGACTCGCTCGGTTAATCCAGAAATGGGTATTCCAATCTTGGCAGAGTCCTTTGTTGTGACAGTTGTTGGCGGTATGGGCTCGGCAGTCGGTGCAGTTGTTGCAGGCCTACTGGTTGGCGTGGTTTACAGCATGACTTCCCTATTCTTCCCAGATCTTGCCGAGCTTTCCATCTTTGTGCTGATGGCAGTAGTACTCTTAATTCGCCCACAAGGTTTATTTGGTAAAGCGGGGGCGATGGGTTAATTCCCGAAATATTTATGAAATCATTTGTCCAACTCATTGCCCGCCACCGGGTGCTAGCAAGCAGTCTCTTCTTGATAGTTTTTCCTTTCATCATGCCGTATGAAGCGCTTGCTATCAATATCTTGATCTTTGGCTTATTTGCTATGGGATTCAATCTCTTGTTTGGCTACATGGGACTACTATCCTTTGGACATGCCGCCTTTCTCGGTATCGGTAGCTATCTCACCGGTATTGGGATCGTCCATTACGCCATGCCTTGGGGTGCCGCTATATTGGTAGGCGTCATTGGTGCAGCTATCGGTGGACTGCTAATGGGCTTTCTAGCCATTCGCACCAGAGGCATTTACTTCTCTATGGTGACACTCGCATTAGGTCAAATTGTGTTTTATTGCTTCTACAAGGCTGAGAGTTTGACTGGTGGGGAGAATGGCTTACGAGGCGTCCGCGTTGATAACTTCAACATTCTTGGTATCACGGTGGATTTTCTAAACCCCTTAGTGAAGTACTACATCATTCTCTTTTTTGTAGTCATCGCAATGTGGCTCATATCCCGAATATTGAGCTCCCCTCTTGGCGCCGTAATGGAGGCGATTCGTGAGAATGAAAAACGTGCTGCAGCTTGCGGCTTTGATGTCGCTCGTACAAAACTATTGGTATTCGTGTTGTCAGCTGCAATCTGCGGTTTGGCAGGCTCATTGCGCGCTTTACACCTTTCCATTGTTCCCATCGATTCGCTTCACTATCTCCAATCTGGACAAGCCGTCATGATGAGCATCTTGGGCGGCATGGGTACTTTCTTTGGGCCGTTTATTGGTGCCGCTGTCATGCTCTATTTAGAAGATGTGGTCACTACCTTTACCAAGCATTGGATGGCTGTTATTGGTCTGGTATTTATGTTCTTCGTTTTGTTCTTCCCTAAAGGAATTTGGGGAACCATCTTGAGCAAGCTAAATCTCAATCAGGATTCGAAATCATGAGTAGCTCAAATCAAACTCCAATTCTAGAGGCTCGTAATGTCAGCAAGAGCTTTGGGAAATTTATAGCACTGCAGGATGTCTCAACCACATTTATGCCTGGCTCCCTTACGGCGATCATTGGGCCAAATGGTGCAGGCAAGAGTACCTTCTTTAATGTGCTTAGTGGTGCGTTTCCACCCTCTAGCGGACAAATCTTATTTAACGGTAAAGATATTACTGGTATGGAGCAATATGAGTTTGCTCGTATCGGTATCTCTAAGAGCTTTCAGATTACCAACGTCTTTAAGCAACTCACTGTTCATGAAAATGTGCGCGTTGCCGCCCAAATGGAAACAGCGCGTTATAACTTTTTACGTAATGCACAAAGTTATCCAGAGCCCATTGAGCTTGCAGATCAACTCTTACGTCGCGTCAACTTAGAGCATCTCAGAAATAAAAAAACAGGTGACTTGGCTCATGGTCAACAACGTGCTTTAGAAATCGCAATGGCCCTCGCCTGCAATCCCAGTCTTCTTTTGCTTGATGAGCCAACCGCAGGCATGTCTCCCGAGGAAACACTCGTCATGATGGACCTCATTCGCACGCTTGCAAATGAAAGAACAGTGATTTTGGTTGAACACAAGATGAAACTCATCATGGGTTTATGCAAACGCATTATTGTTCTGCATCATGGTGAGTTTTTAGCTGAAGGCACGCCAGAAGAAATTCAAAATAATGCAGAGGTACGACGTGTGTACCTAGGTCAAGGTTAAAGGTTCATATATGTTGCGTGTAGAAAATTTAAATGCCTGGTATGACCGTAGTCACGTTCTGCAAGGCGTCTCCTTAGAAGTCAATAGTGGTGAAATCGTTACCTTAATGGGCCGCAATGGTGCTGGTAAGACCACTACCCTGCGCTCCTTAATGGGCCTACTCTCGAAGAGAGAAGGTAAAGCCTCGATTGATGGCACCTCCTTCTTGGATCTTGCAGCACATGAGCGCTACCACCTAGGCTTAGCTTATGTCCCAGAAGATAGGCGGATTGTTCCAGGACTAACTGTTAAAGAAAATTTAGAGTTGGGTGTGATTGCCAAGAAAAGTCGTGGCGATATGAGCACTCTGGTTGATGAAATCGCAGAAACCTTCCCTCGCCTGAAAGAGCGATTGCAGCAGGATGGCACTTCGATGTCTGGTGGAGAACAGCAGATGCTAGCGATTGCTCGCGCCATGATTACTAAACCAAAAGTAATCTTGCTGGACGAACCATCAGAAGGCATCATGCCGGTATTGGTTGAAGAAATGTTTGAACTATTTGCCAAACTAAAGCGGCAGGGTTTAACCATTCTGCTTGTGGAGCAAAATGTTCAGCAAGCGCTCAAGATCTCCGATCGAGCTTACATACTGGATCAAGGTCAAATTGTTTTCCACGACACCGCTCAAAATCTTTTGAATAACGACGAGATTCAGCAAAAATACTGCGCCGTTTAGTCCTTCAAAGTCTTGCCTAGATTAGGTCTAGCCAATGTCCTAGTTGGTGCCAAAAGCTGGTAGGTACTAAGGTTAAGAACCAGGTCATCGTGAGATAGCGTAGTAGCTTGCCAATAAACATGTAAATTAAGCATGGGGCCCAAGGCAGCCTAAGCCACCCTGCTGCCAAACATAAGGGATCACCAAAGCCAGGCAACCAAGATAATAAGAGCATCTTTGGCCCCCGCTCTTCGAGCCAGCGCTGCATTCTGCCATTAGTAGGTCCTTTAAGGGATTCAAAGCTGTTGCGGCTAATTAACCCGAGCCACCAATCCAACATACCCCCTAATGTATTACCGATAGTGGCCACCATAATGGCGATCCAATACAAGTGGGGATTAACTGAAACATAGCCAAAAAGTATGGGCTCCGAGCCAAAGGGTAGCAAGGTTGCGGAGATAAAAGCACTGATAAACACCGCCGGCAAACCAATCGCTGGCATTCCAAAGAAGTCAAAGAATTGACTGAGCATTTGCTCCATTAAGCAATGACTCCGGATAAGCGGACATTAAAGGGCTGAATCATAAGCTCAGTATGCCCCATCCTCGACCGCCCGCTATTCTGAAATCTTGCTTAAACTATAGGTCTTGAACATTAATTGCTCCATTAACTCACTCATTAATCTATGAATCACCCCATCCCTAAGCCAGACCAATATCAAGACATGCGTGAAGCTTTGCGCGACCTCTGTGGCAGCTTTGATTCTGCTTACTGGCAAAAGGTAGATCACGAACGCGACTATCCCGAAGCGTTTGTTGATGCTATGGCCAAAGCAGGCTGGTTAGCAGCATTAATTCCTGAGGAATACGGTGGCTCTGGTTTGGGTTTAGCTGAGGCCTCAGTCATCATGGAAGAGATTAATTTTTCCGGTGGCAATGCCGGCTCTTGTCATGGCCAGATGTACAACATGGGCACCTTGCTGCGTCATGGCTCTGACCTACAGAAGAAACTCTATCTCCCCAAAATCGCTACCGGTGAATTACGCCTCCAAAGTATGGCGGTGACTGAACCCACTACGGGCACCGACACCACCAAACTCAAAACCACTGCCGTCAAACAAGGTGATAAGTACATTGTGAATGGTCAGAAGGTATGGATCTCTCGTATTCAGCATTCTGATTTGATGATTCTGCTAGCGCGCACCACCCCCCTGGCAGATGTGAAGAAAAAATCAGAGGGCATGTCGATCTTTATCGTCAACCTCAAAGACGCTATTGGCAATGGCATGGCGATTCAGCCGATTGCCAATATGGTTAATCATGAAACCAATGAAGTCTTCTTTGATAACTTAGAGATCCCCGCTGAGAATCTCATTGGCGAAGAAGGTAAAGGCTTTAAGTACATCTTAGATGGACTCAATGCCGAGCGTGTTCTCATTGCAGCCGAGTGTATTGGTGATGCCTATTGGTTTGTGGATAAAGCACGTCGTTATGCCAATGACCGCGTGGTGTTTGATCGCCCCATTGGCAAGAACCAAGGTATTCAGTTTCCGATTGCCGATGCTTTTATTGAGACTGAGGCGGCTAATCTAATGCGTTTTAAAGCATGCGAACTATTTGACAACAATCAAGCTTGTGGTGCAGAGTCCAACATGGCAAAGTACTTAGCTGCAAAAGCTTCTTGGGAGGCGGCAAACGTTTGTCTACAAACGCATGGTGGCTTTGGTTTTGCTAATGAATATGATGTCGAACGTAAGTTCCGCGAGACCCGTCTCTATCAAGTTGCGCCCATTTCCACGAACTTGATCTACTCCTACGTTGCAGAGCATATTTTGGGTCTGCCACGCTCCTTTTGATGTTGTAGATCTTTTGATTGATGCAGTTTTTCAGATAAGTAATGACATGAGTATTCGTCCTTTGGATGGCATCACCGTGATTTCCCTAGAGCATGCTATTGCAGCTCCTTTTTGCACGCGCCAATTAGCCGACTTAGGTGCGCGCGTTATCAAGGTGGAGAGACCCGGTGCCGGGGACTTTGCCCGCGCCTATGATGAGCGTGTCAATGGTATGTCCTCTCACTTCACTTGGGTCAATCGTTCCAAAGAAAGCCTGACCTTAGATCTCAAGCAAGAATCTGCGTTAGCGGCACTGAAGATGCTACTCAAAACGGCTGATGTCCTAGTACAGAATTTAGCACCTGGTGCAGCGGCACGGATGGGATTGACTGCAGAGCTCTTGCAAAAAGATAATCCGGGTTTGATCTTGTGCGACATCTCAGGCTATGGAAACAATGGCCCTTATCGCGACAAAAAGGCCTATGACCTATTGATTCAGAGTGAGGCTGGTTTCTTATCTGTTACCGGTACTCCAGATACCCCTAGCAAAGCCGGTAACTCCATTGCCGATATTGCTGCAGGCATGTATGCGTACACCAACGTATTGGCAGCACTATTGCAACGGGGTAAGACTGGCAAGGGATCTACGATCGACGTTTCGATGCTCGAATCTTTAGGTGAATGGATGAGTTATCCACTCTACTATGCCTATGAGGGTGCAACGCCCCCTCCTCGCAATGGTGCATCCCATGCCACGATCTATCCCTATGGGCCATTTAAGGCAGGTGATGGCGACACCATCATGCTGGGCTTACAAAACGATCGTGAGTGGGTTTTATTCTGTGAGGTAGTGCTTGAGAGTCAAGCGCTGGCCAAAGATGAGCGCTTTGATAAAAACTTCAAACGCAATGAAAAGCGCGATGAATTACTTTCCATTATTGATGCGTGTTTTAGCAAACTCACTACCGAGCAGGTCATAGCAAAGCTCGATCAAGCTCAAATCGCCAATGCCCGACTCAATGACATGCAGGGTTTGTGGAATCATGATCAACTCAAAGCACGCGAGCGCTGGGTACAAGTTGGATCACCCGTAGGTCCCATTACAGCAATGCTGCCGCCTGGTAGCAATAACAGCTTCGAATACCGCATGGATGATATTCCTGCTGTAGGGCAGCATACGGAAGCAATCCTATCTGAGCTTGGTATTGCCGCAAGCGAAATTGAGTTAATGCGTAGCCAAGGAGCGATTTAAAGTAGAGGTGAAGCTAAGTGTGCCGCGTTCTCTAACAAAACACGCCAACGTGGTCGCTTAGCCCAACTTATTGGATCAACTAAATCAGATTGGGCTAAGTAGGACTCAATCAAGGTCTCGAGTTTGGCACAAAACGCATCGTTGTAGACGATTAAGCTGATCTCAAAATTAAGACGCAAGCTACGTTGATCAAAATTCACCGATCCAAAAATTGCTACTTGCTTATCTATGAGCAAACTCTTGGTATGCAATAAACCACCATGAAATTCAGCGATATTGACACCCGCATCCATCAGGTCAGCATAAAAGCTATGGCTACTCCAGGCGACTAGCGCTGAATCGTTCAATTTAGGAACAATTAAAGTTACCTTCACGCCACGGCCGGCTGCTGCCATCAGCGCCTGAATCAAGCCATCATCTGGACCAAAGTAAGGCGTAGTAATGATGAGCTCTTTGCGTGCATCCATGATTGCGGAGAGCAGCACCTGATACAAGATATCGTCGCGATACACCGGTCCAGAAGAAAACTCCTGGGCAAGCACTTGTCCCTCGTTCGGACTAGGAGTTGGTGCCACATCATTGAAATGGGTGATCTTGGGATTATCAACACTCCAGTCAAAAGAGAATGTCAACTCGAACTGAGATGCAACCGGGCCTTCAATTCTGACCATAGCATCTACCCACTCACCCACACCAGAGTCTTGCTTAAAAGTGCGCGGATCGACCATATTCATACTGCCAGTCCAAACGACAGTGTTATCAATCACAAATATTTTTCGATGTAACCTGAGGTCAGCACGACGAAATTGAAAGCGACCAATTTGAATTGGTAACGCCTCAGTCACTTGAATGCCGGCATTTCTAAAACGATTAGGCCAGCTGGATTTAAACCAGTCTTTGCTTCCTAATGAATCCAGTAACACCTTACAAACCACGCCACGTTTAGCCGCTGCAATTAAGGCCTCGCCCACTCGATCAGCATCGCCACCCAATGCCCATATATAAAACTCTAAATGCAGTGATTTTTTTGCCTGATTAATTTCGTTAATGAAATCCTGCAGAATTTCTAGTGAGCTCGTAAATAACTCGATCTTGTTACCAGCAATCACAGGGGATCCATTTTTTGATTCTGCTAATACGCTAAGAGCCCTACCCTCGATTGGGAGTTGCAACTTATCGGCTTGATAGTGCTGACGCATCTCTGCCGTGATAGCTGCGTATTCTTTATCCATCCGAATAATTTTTCTCGTGAGCTTGCGACCTACAGGGCGTTCTCCAATCAAGATGTAGAGACTGATACCTAGAATTGGAAATAAGACAACAATCAAAAACCATGCAATCGCAACACCGACTGGTCTTCTCACGGAAATTAATCTAAATCCAAACAGAATCACAATAACCGCATGGATTATGGGAACCCATATTAAAGAGAACCCAAAAATAGAGCCCAGTAGAAAATTTAATATGCTCATATGATTTCCAGTTCAGCAGTAATACCCAAGTGATCAGAGAGCTTTAGCCATTCATGCAAAACTGCTGCTGAATGAATCTTTAAGCCTCGTACATAAATTCGGTCCATGGGAAGCATAGGCTTCACACTGGGAAAGGTTTTTGCAGGAGCACCTGTCAGCACCTCAAAAACCTCTTGAAAACCAGCAGCGCGCATCGGGGCACTCACGCGATTGCGCCAATCGTTAAAGTCACCCGCCACAATAGTTGGGCCACCCTCTGCAAGCGAATCAATGTAACGAATAATTTCATCTAATTGACGCTCTCGCCCTCTTTCAAATAAAGCCAGATGCACACAAAAACAATGGATCGGCGTTTCATTGCCTTCTAGCTGAGTAACGCTATGAAGCAAACCCCGCCTCTCGAATCGATAGGCCGAGATGTCATAGTTTTCACCCTTGTGCAATGGTCTCTTTGAGAGAATAGCGTTGCCATGATGACCGTCTGGATACTCAACATTCTTACCGTAGTGCCAATCATGCCAAAAGTCTTCGGATAAAAAATAGGTAAGCTCTGTTAGCGGCCACTGGCCAAATCTCCTGATCCGCCCACGATGTTCTTGCTGAAGCTCTTGCAGAAATAGCAGGTCTGGATGATGGCTGCGCATTTTTTGACGCAACTCATAAATCGTAGATTTTCTATGTAGAGGCGATAGTCCTTTGTGGACATTCATGGTCATGACACTAAAGCGACCGAATTGCACTAGCGTCATCAAAACTGTCCTGCAGCGCGCTGTCGTCGCACCCGCGCCAAATAGATTTCACCCTCAACTAATTCTTGGCACTGCATGCACTTATTACAAATAGAGGCCTGCTCGCGCAAATCTTCAATCGAATCGATCGGATGCCCATCGAGATATTCGCGAAGATCAACATCGAGGACCTCATTACAGAGGCAAATGACTTCAGCCATGAGTGCAAAAAAGAGAAATTGTGTGCATTCATGCCATTTTGCCATCCCCTTGCTAGAATCTAGCCCATGTTGATGACCTTTCAGGATGCTTTCAGATTACTTTTGCATTTAGATGCTGGAGTTATTGGCATTGTGCTGGTCTCGCTTCAGGTCAGTTTGAGCGCTCTATTACTGGGCACCTTACTAGGACTTCCCATTGGCGCCCTATTAGCTACAGAGGAATTCCAGGGCAAGCAAACCATTACGCTGATCTTAAATACCCTCATGGGCGTCCCAACCGTGATTATTGGCGTCATTGTCTATCTACTGCTCTCTAGAACAGGGCCTTTAGGAGTGTGGGGATGGCTTTTTACACCCAAGGGCATGATCCTAGCCCAAACACTGCTCACAACCCCCTTAATTGCTGCTCTGAGCCGTCAAATCCTGGAGGATTCTTGGAGAATTCACCGGGATTCCTTTATGGCCCTTCGCCTACCTAGACTTTCTGCCCTCAAATGGCTTGTTTGGGACTGCCGCTTTTCTCTTACGATTGCAGTTTTAGCAGGACTGGCCAGAGCCATTTCTGAGGTCGGTGCAGTCATGATCGTCGGCGGCAATATTGATCAATCTACCCGCACTATGACAACAGCAATTGCCCTAGAAACCAGTAAAGGCGATCTCCCCTTAGCGCTTGCCTTAGGCATTGTTCTGTTGGGCATTGTTTTACTGGCAAATCTCTTTACATTTGCAGTTCGCCAAATTGCGGAGCGTCGCTATGGTTAATCATTCCGAACAATTCAAACAATTTGTCGAGTTCAAAGACGTCATTGTTAAACGTAATGGACGCATCATCTTAGACATCCCTCATGCAGTCATTCCTGCAGATCGTATTTGCGCTTGCATTGGACCTAATGGTGCTGGTAAAACGACTTTCCTAAAATTAATTGATGGCCTAATCAAACCAGACTCAGGTACTGTTACCCATTCAAGTGGCTCAATAAAATCATCTCTGGTATTGCACCATACGCCAATGATCAAAGCCTCAGCACGAACTAATATTGCGATGGTGAAAGACTCAGACTCTTCAATTAATTCTCTGGCTATTGATGTGGTGATGGAGCAGATCGGCTTAAGTCATCTTGCCAACAGTCCTGCACACAAACTCTCGGCAGGTGAAAGACAAAAGCTTTGCTTGGGTAGAGTCATTTTGCAAAAGCCTCATTTAGTTTTACTAGATGAACCTACTGCTAATTTAGACCCAAATACCACAGAGCAAGTAGAAGAGATCATTCGTCAATTTAAGTCTCAAGGCTCTGACGTCATCTTCACATCCCACCAACTTGCCCAAGTACAAAGAATCGCTGAGTACATCATCTTCATTGATCAAGGCCAGATAAAAGAAAAGGGACCCGTAGGTCCCTTCTTTGCCGATCCCCAGACCCAAGCAGCTAAACGCTACTTACATCAAGAGTTGCTAGTCGACTAATTACTTTGCTGCTGGTGCTGGCGCTGCTGCTGTTGGTGCACCCGGCGCAACAAATGGTGGCGGAGCCACACAAGCTGCTGGTGCTGGAGTACCAGGAACACGGTATTGATCAGCCACCTTATTAATTGCCTGACATAACTGAAAAGCACCTACTCGACCTGCATAAGCTGTTTTAGCTTTTGCGAGATCATCAGCTGCTTTGGCTTCTGGTGTAAGTGGCGGCAGAGTAGCAAACACTGATGCACTTGCAAATGTACAGAGCATAAAAGCAATGAGTTTTTTCATGGCTTGACCTTATTTATTAACCTTGTTGTACCAAATTTCATGGTGTTCTTTAGCCCAGGTAGCGTCTACGTAACCATTCTTCATACCATCGAGCGAACCTTGCATACCAATCGATCCGATGTAGATATGACCCATAGCCATCGTAGTCATCAAGATTGAAGCTGTACTGTGGATGATGTTCGCCAACTGCATGGTTCCACGAATGTATTGAACTTCCATGAATGGAACAATCATGTCGAGCACAAAACCAGATCCTGAGATGACTAAGCCTAGGAAAGTCATACCCAACCAGAACCAGATTTTCTCACCGAAGTTAAAGAAGCCTGCAGGAGGATGTTTTCCACCAAACATGCCGCCAAATGACTTGATCCAAGTGAGATCACCCTCTCCAGGAATGTTTCTAGTTGCGAACAGCAAGAAGAAAATCACCACGCTCAAAGTAAAGAGTGGGCCGGAGTAGTTATGAATATTTTTGCAAATATTCAAGAAGGTGCCATAGGCAACACCGCCCATCATTGGCATCACAAAATATTTACCCCACAAAATCAACATACCAGTCAAAGCTAGTCCAATGAAACTGAAAGCCATTACCCAGTGAGTAAAGCGCTCAAAGCCGTTAAACCGTTTAATTTTTTGACCAGACATCGGGGCATGTAACTTGATTGGGCCCTTGATGATAAACACGGCAGCAATACCGAAGAAAGCAAGAGCTAGCAACCAACCACCGTAAACAGTGATCACGCCGTTACGTATAAAGCGCCATTGCTGACCAGCTCGCTGAATCAAAACGCTCGCCTCTTTGTCGGGGATGCTAACAAAGTTGTAAGGATCACTGTTCGCTGAGTTCCAAAGGAACTGCTCACCCACCTGAGCAGAATTCGCAGGCTGGGATTGAGCTTGAGTGCCATCAGAAACAGCGCCAAGGTTCTTTGGATAATCAATACCACTTGGAGATGGTAGCGGTGGCATTGGGGCACGTTCTGCCATGGATACACCGCTAAGCAAACTGAGCGATACGCCAAGGGCTAGCAACCAGGAGCGACTAACACTAGAGAATGATCGATTCATACAAATATCCTTAAACGTTTTCATTTTATTTATTGTTTAACTGATGACTTAAAGCGTGAATACTCAGACTGATTCTGATTACGCTTATCGACCGATTCGGTCCAGCTTTTTTCATCCTTTGGAGTCCAGCCCTTAGTCATGAAGCCGTTATCAGCTCCCATGTAAGGCGCAACGTCTGGACGCTTTGCAGCCTTAGCCGCAATCTCAGGAGGCTCGGAGCAAGCAGCCAAGGTGGCGCCTGCAACGAGACATAAACCAATGGTTTTCAGATTGAATCTCATGATTTAGCTCCTGGGATTTTGGCAGCAGGCGTTGGTTTTGGCGCAGGAGAATCCATTGGGCCGTAAGCAGTAGACCAACCGAAGATATCCTTACTTGGATACCTACCATTAGCTTCGCGTACAGAAACACGCTTGGCGTAAATAGAGGAGATCACTTCGCTATCACCACCGATCAATGCCTTGGTTGAGCACATCTCTGCGCACAAAGGCAACTTACCCTCTGCCAAACGATTGCGACCGTATTTCTCAAATTCCGCAACGCTTCCATTAGCTTCAGGACCACCGCTACAGAAAGTGCACTTATCCATCTTGCTTCGGACACCAAAAGCGCCTGAGCTCAAGAACTGTGGCGCACCGAATGGGCAAGCGAATGAGCAGTAACCGCAACCGATACAGATATCTTTGTCATGTAAGACAACGCCTTCGTCCGTACGGTAGAAACAGTCGACCGGACAAACAGCCATACATGGTGCATCTGAGCAGTGCATACATGCCACTGAGATTGACTTTTCCTTGCCAATGATCCCGTCGTTCACCGTAACTACACGGCGACGGTTAACGCCCCAAGGTACTTCGTTATCGTTTTTACAAGCAGTGACGCAACCGTTACATTCAATACAACGCTCTGTATCACAAATAAATTTCATTCTTGCCATTGTGTTCTCCTGACTTTATTTTTTAACTTAGGCAAATTTTTCGATTTGGCACATGGTAGTTTTGGTCTCTTGCATCATCGTCACCTGGTCATATCCATAGGTAGTTGCAGTGTTAACCGACTCACCTAGAATGATTGGTGACGCACCTTCTGGATAGTATTTGCGCAAGTCATTGCCCTCCCACCAACCAGAGAAGTGGAACGGCACAAAAGCAGTTCCTTGATCAACACGCTCAGTAACCATCGCGCGAACTTTGATCTTGGCGCCTGTTGGTGATTTAACCCACACATAGTCCCAGTTCTTGATGCCGCGAGCTGCTGCAGCTTTTGGATTAATTTCCACAAAGTTCTCTTGCTGCAACTCTGCCAACCAAGGGTTAGAACGAGTTTCCTCACCACCACCCTCATACTCAACCAGACGGCCAGAGGTCAGAATGATTGGGAATTTCTCGTACAACTTATCATTCAAGTTTTTATCTTGAACTGTTTTGTACAGAGTTGGCAAGCGCCAGAAATTCTTCTTATCCGCAGATGTTGGATATTTACGCATCATTGGCTCGTTAGTACTATACAAAGCCTCGCGGTGGACTGGAATCGGATCAGGGAAGTTCCAAACAACAGCACGCGCTTTAGCGTTACCAAATGGATGGCAGCCGTTTTTCATGACAACGCGCTGAATACCACCTGATAAGTCCGTCTTCCAGTTCTTACCTTCAGCAGCTTTTTGCTCATCCTCAGTCAATTGATTCCACCAACCTAGTTTTTTCACAAGTACGTGATCAAACTCTGGGTAGCCGGTCTTAATCGCAGAACCTTTTGAGTAAGAACCATCTTCAGCCAGCAAATTCTTACCGTCCTTCTCAACACCAAAGTTTGCGCGGAAGTTACCGCCACCCTCCATCACCGACTTACTGGTGTCATAGAGGTTCGGTGAACCTGGATGCTTGATCGCGGCAGTGCCATAGCAAGGCCAAGGCAAGCAATAGTAATCACCAGTTGTGTCGTAACCAGTGACAGGATCAACACCACCACGGGACTTCAATGTCTTTGGATCAAATACGCCTGCCATTCTCATGTGCGCTTTAATACGCTCAGGAGTTTGACCGGTGTAACCAATGGTCCAAACAGAGCGGTTGATTTCTCTGAGGATGTCTTCAATCAGCGGCTCTTTCCATTGCTTACCAGCAAACTTGGAGCTCTGCATCTTGAAATTCTTGGAAAGCTCTTGACCAAAACCAAGGCGATCAGCAAAGGCTTGCATGATCACGTGGTCAGGCACAGACTCAAACAATGGATCAATGACTTTCTCGCGCCACTGAACTGAACGATTCGATGCAGTTGCTGATCCACAAGTTTCAAATTGGGTTGTAGCCGGCAAGAGGTAAACGTTGCGGTTCTTGTTAACTGAGTTACCTTCTGCAGGAGGCATTGCAGCCATCGCAGCTACTGCTGTTGGGTATGGATCAACTACAACGAGCAAATCTAACTTGTCCATCGCGCGCTTCATATCTAAGCCGCGAGTTTGGGAGTTTGCTGCATGACCCCAGAAGAACAAACCTTTAACAGCAGTTTGCTGGTCAATCATGTCATTCTTCTCTAGCACAGCGTCGACCCAACGAGAAACAGTAGTACCTGATTTCTCCATCATGTCTGGTGCGTAGCGACCTTTAATCCACTCGTAGTCAACATCCCAAACAGTGGCAAAGTGCTTCCAAGAACCCGCTGCCAAACCATAGTAGCCAGGTAAAGAATCTGGGTTAGGACCTACGTCAGTAGCACCTTGAACGTTACAGTGACCACGGAAAATATTGGTTCCGCCGCCAGACTTGCCGACGTTGCCTAGTGCCAACTGCAAAATACAGGAGGCACGCACCATGGCATTACCGATGGTGTGCTGAGTTTGACCCATACACCAAACAACGGTACTTGGACGATTTTTTGCCAATGTCTCAGCAACTTTGTAAA
>Ga0114973_10001046_pt1 | contig 20720 bp, 31 predicted proteins | sample M_140807_MF_Meta_FD_87025 | JGI IMG/M metagenome (GOLD analysis project Ga0114973, IMG submission 87025) | Freshwater microbial communities from Lake Montjoie, Canada to study carbon cycling - M_140807_MF_MetaG | ecosystem: Environmental > Aquatic > Freshwater > Lake | place: Lake Montjoie...
CCCCACCGTTAAGTGAGGGTTCAAATTATTTTGATATTAATTTCAAAAGTGTTCTAAGTAATCCGAATACTAATACATAGTATAATCCGATTACTACAATTTCTATTGCTTTCATATTATTTCTTACTTTTAACATCACTTATTAATCTCACAGGAATAATTGTTCCCACTGGATATGTTGCCCCTACAGGTGCTTGGGTTACTGATGTTTGACCTGGATGAGCTCTTAATGCCTTTCTCATTGGGAATGCTAATTCATTAAGTGGACCGTAACATTCTGCAATCGTTACGCCATTAACTTTATTTGGTAACACCTTACAAGGCATACACCACATATTACTCATTCCACCTTTAGGTCCTCTTGAGATTACAAATGTTCTATTCACCGTTGGTAACTTATCCCTTGTTGGTGCTTGAGGAACGCTATCATAATACCAAAAGTAAGACCATACAGTCTTATCTGTACCGTCAGGTGTAACTGAGGGATTTGGAACTAAGATTGTATTTGCCACTGAAGGACCATCCAATACAGGACAAGCCGCAACACCTTCTAAGAACTTTCTACCTTCTACAGTAATTGTTTTTCCTGTTGGTTTTGCTGCCGATGCTCCACAGAAAGCAAACTTTCCTACAACGATTGTTAATGCTTTTTCTTTGTAAAGTTTTTGAGTGAACGCTGTTGTTGTTAACCCCAACACCGTTAATACTAATAATAGTTTTTTCATAGTTTTGTTTTGTTATAAATAGATTAAAAGTTAAATTTGTTCCCTATGGATATGTTATTCATCAACCCGAACTTTGGATTTGTATTGATGTTTCCTCTGTATGCTAATAGTAATGTAAATCTCTTTGATAGTTTGTATCCTACTGATGTTCCAACTAATGCATTGAATGTTGGGTCATATTCAAAACCCACCCATCTTTCTGCACCTAAGAACGTAACTGAGTTTTTACCTGCATCAAAGTATGGATTTGAATAACTAAGTAATAAGTCTGGTGTTATTATGAATTTGCCCACGTTGTAGGTTCTATTGATAAAGAACATCACTGAAGGTGCCACAATATGCATTGGTGGTATTGAATCGGAATCAACAACTTGACTAAACGATGATGATAAATTAACACCAAATCCTTTATTCCATTTTCCTTTGTATAATTTTACATAAGTTAAAGTTGTTGTTTTGCTCTTGGCTAATTTAACATAAGAAACAAATAAATTGTTATTACCTTTAGATGCAAATCCTGATAACCCCACCTGAGAACCATCTGTTGTAACGAAACCATTTCCCCCATATGAATACACACCATTCATTGATTGTCTTCCTCCACCTAATGATATAGCTTGTAACCATCCACCAACATATGTTGGCTTCTGTAAGAATACAAAGTCGGATGATGTTAAGAACGCATTTGTTTTAACCAAGGAACCTTTCTGTCCTGGCGGTGGTGGAGGTGGTTGCAAATTGTTTACTTGCATTTGCATCTCTCTGTTTTTTGCGTCTTGAGAAAATACAGATATAGGTAATAAAAGTATTAATATTATTTTTTTCATGTCTTTATTAGATTTTTTCTAAACGTAAAGGTGATGTCCATTCGAATGTAACTTTGTAATCCTTTACATTTTCGTGTTCTATTGGTGATGTTATTCCGAGTCCCATTCCATGTGCATTTTCAAGAAAGTCCAATTCAAACTTTAGAACTTTCTGACTGTAATCTTCTTCTTTATTTGGATTAAATTCTGTGAACAAAGGTCTAAGGATTACTTTGAAATCCCATCTCATACCTACACTCTTTGGGTCAGTAAACGTTTGTCCCCACATATCTTTTTTAACATGAGTTACAGCAACTCCAGCAAGACCTTCAATAGGATTATCCCTTTTTGTTATTTTTGTTATGATGTCCACAATCTTTTGGAACTGATATTTTTGGTCTGTTGCTTTGTAACCAACAAACTTTTTTAAGTAATCAATTACGTTTGACTCATTCACTCTTTTCTTCTTTATCTTTACACAATTGGGATATCTTTTTCCGAACATTGTTTTCATTCCTTTTTGAGTATATCCTTTCCAACATCTCTCAGTTAATTCTGATTCGTTCTGTTCTTCTTTGTGTGTTTCAGAATTTTGTATTAAATCCTCATCAACCTCTTTTTCTTCAAACCACTTTAAGATTAATTTTTTTATATTCTTTTTTTCACCGAACAACGATTTAATTGAATTAAAAAACTCAGGATTTATATTATATTCAGGTTTTCCAAAAACATCAAACTTAAAAATTAAATTATCTTTCTCATCTTCAGGGTTAGGTAAAGTAAATGTTGTAATTGAACCATTCACACCAGGAGGCGCGAGTCTAATCTTTTTAGCTGTTGGATAACTCATGGTAATGTAATTGCTGATTAACCTCTCAATCCTTTCATTGCTTGACTCAGTCAATACCTCATCACATGATTTAACGTTTCTTAAAAATACATCCGTACTAAGACCCATAAAATTATAAACTGTATGCCATACATCATTCACAATTTTATCTCTTTCCTTATAAACTGATTGTGTTTGTGGCCAACGTTTTGAACCCAAACCTCCAATAACGTTAACTCTAACTTGGTAATCTTTAAAATCTGAGTGTGTACCTATTGGTCCTCTTTTCCACGGTGCAACTACATCAACATTACAAATTATTCCTTTGTAATTGCTAACTATACTTTCATTCAATAGTGTTTTAATTAAAGGACTTAAATCTTTCTCCCTTTCTTCCTTAAGTATTCTTTTGATAAGTTCTCTCACAAATATAAATATCATAGCTTTCATTAGTATGAACCAAATATTTTTTGTGATTAATTAATTATTCATTATCTTTGTACCTATGATAAAAGCAATATTCTATACCTGTATCGTATTCTTTTTGTTTTGGTTGACAGCCTCGTCTCCAAAAATGATGACCTTCGTTGGTCTTGTTATGATTTTCTACTTTTGGGGTAAACTTATGAAAACCTTGAAGGAGAATAAGTCCAATCCGTAAATTAACGGGTGTTCCATCTATTTATTTACATAAGTAGTATGAAATACATCGTTACTGAATCGCAATATAACCTCATTTTGGAGTCTAAAAAGTATATCGAACTTTTTCAAGAAATTATTGATAAAAAGTTGGAGTACATTCGTAAAGAATGCAAAGAAGGAGAGTCGTTTGCTAGTGACGTAAATGATGACAGTTGTGACCAACTTGAGAGGATTGATAAAGTTGAGGTTACAGATGCGGATTGGGTAATAATCAAGCACAGTAACAGACCAAATGAAGAAAAAATGATGAGTGTCAAAATCATGATATACTATTCTTCAATAAGAAGAGGTCAATTGGATGCCGACGACTTAACTTATGACTTGGAACAAATGATACGCAGGTCCACAGGGATGCCGTTCATTTTAAACTACGAATCAACAAATACAAACACATTCTTTGAGTGGTAATATGAAATACATTCTTACAGAATCCCAAGTAAAATTTTTGCTTGAAAATGATACGATGTTGTGGGTTAAAAGAAGGGCTACAAAAAGTCACATGTTGGATTTTATCCACAAAGCTGAAAGGGAATTTCCAATGTTATGTGATGATTTTGGTGATGAGTTTGACTTCGCATCTAACGTTATCAAATGGGCTGTTGATGACTTTTTAACTATAGACGAAGAAATGTTTTTGGATGATAGATACGATGATGTCAGTGACATTTTAATTAACTTATGTAAAGATTGGTTTGGAGAATATCTTTTTGAAATTTATAGAACTACGTGTTTTGAAAATAACGATTACTAATATATGATAGCAAAAGATTCCTTGATTGGAAAAATTATTACGGTTACTGACGTACCTCAAAACGAACCATGTCACAACTGCACTCCCTGTGTTAGATTGAGATTAATGGAATTGGGACTTATTGATGGTCAAAAAATAAAAATTGATAGTCATAAACTTGGTTTATGGATTATTCATATATTGGGTATTGATACTGACGATACCGTTTACACTTTAGCTTTAAGAGATGAAGAAATAAATAGAATTTTATTTGAAGACGAAGAGTGTAAATTTAATTTTGCATAATTTACATTAATTGTTTAATGTCTTCGGGAATGTTTTCGAAACTTTTAACTTTTTCATACTCTTGAATCAACTCAGATTCATGAATGAAAAAAGAAAATGATAAAGTAATTCTTGGTTTTTTTCCTATTACCGTAGTTGCTCCATGTTTTACTTTACCCGCAATGCATTTCCATAACATTCTTTCTTCCAAAACATTTATTTTATCACCGTATATTGAATGTCCTCCTTCTTCAGGATAACTCAAAATAAGATTATATCTTGTATGAACATATCCATCAAAGTTTTTATCGTAATGATAATTGATTGTAGAATTCTCTATCTCTATCCAAATAAAGTCTCCTGATTTAGGTTTTGGTAAAAAGTTTTTAATGTTTTCTAATTCAGTTATTTGCAATTTGTATTTTTCTATGATATCAAGTGGAGCGTTTGGAATATCCTTGGGTGGTATAATTATTTTTTGATTATTGGTGGTATTGTTAGTAATCCACTCCAATAGAAATAATCTTTCTTTTTCTTCTATAAAATTAGAATATGCGTAAGTGTTATTTAATTGTATTTTTTCCACTGAACAAATGATAAATCTATTTTGTAAATTATCAAATATGATTAAGATAAATCTGCAATAATAACCATTGGTCTAATTCCCAACGCAGCAGCAGTACATAACCTTGTGTTACCAGCAACCAAATGATATCTATTACCGAATTTGGCAATCAAAGGTCTTCTGTAGTCCCCACTTAATAAAGCCTTTTTAAGTTCTTTGGGATGTTGTTTGTTATATTTTTTTGCAAGTTCAACAACTTTCTTCATCTCACCTTTTTTAATCTGATTAGATTCAGTATTTTCGAGTTTATCCCAAACATTTTGTGGTAATTGAACCTCGTTAGCTCTTTGAAATTTTTTTACCATATCTTTTACAGATATTTCAAACCCTTCATCTCTACTCAAATCTTGAGAAGCTCTTTCAAACTCATCCATTTCTTTTTCGAAATACTTGTTTCTTCTGTTCAAAAAGAATTTAACTTCGTTTCTCAAAGTAGAAAATTCTTCATAACTTGAATCATCGACAAACTGAATAAAAGATTCCATATCTCTAAAACCCATGTGTTTCAACAACTCAGGTTTATCCTTGACCATATCAATAAGTTCAGGTACTCCAGAAGATTGTGGAGACAATTCATATATTATACTTTTTATCCTATTAACTTGTTCGTCGAGTTTCATTATTAATAAATAGTATATTTATGATTATGAGTTCAGATGCTAACAATGTAATGAAAAAATTACTACAAAGAATATCAAATCATGTTTTGAATTTGAATGAATTCAATGATATCGAAAAGATTGATATTTTCTTTGCTTTTAGCTCAAAACATAAAACTGCAATGTGTGATTGGGTTTACGGAATGAAAATCAAAACTGATTTAGATAATTCAAAAAGAAATTTAAAAATAAGAGATTTACAACAGGCAATCAAAAAAAGAACTGACCATATGTTTCAACAAATCGTTTGTTGTACGGATGTTATATTTGAATAATATTAATTAGTTCCGTAAATTATTTTTTCAACTAAAGGGTAGGCTTTCACGAATTTTTTAACAAAAACACCAGCCAAAGCATTTGCTATATTTTCTTCAGGACCACCAATATCTTGGATTTTATCAGTATCTTTCAATCCCATTTTTTGATGTTGATATTCGTGTACCCATTCATGTGCAATTGTCCTTAATACATCAACTAGTAATCTATCTTTAGCAAGAACGTGGATATTGTGATTTGGTAATCTCACACCTGTGGTCATTGGAACATTATTGTTGTTTGACTCAAAAAAAATATTTGCATCTTTAGATAAAGAAACTTCATTCTGAAGCATTTGTATAAATTGCTTAACAACAGCAACTTCTTTTTCAGTTAAATACTTTGCATAATTTTTAAGACACACCTTCATGATTAATAAATATCATTAACCATCTTTAGTGCTTGGGCAATTATTTGGTGCATGTCGTAATAAACATAAGTTGCCAATCTTCCTCCAAATATAACGTTTTTAAGACCTTTAGTTAGTTCATGGTACTTGTTATAGACTTGGGTGTTTTTATCGTCTCTAATAGGGTAATACGGTTCGTTGTTACCGTCGTAGGCCGCAGGGTATTCATAACTAATAATAGTTCCCTTTTGATTCTGATGGTCAAACCATTTGTGTTCTAATATTCTTGTATATGAAATCTTTAAATCTGTGTAGTTGACAACAGGAACTCCTTGGAAATTATCTTTCTTAAGTGTCTTAGTTTTCCATCTCAAACTTCTGTAATCTAACCTACCAAATTGATAATCAAAGAACTTGTCAATTGGTCCTGTGTATATAATGTTGTCCGCTAATGAATCGTAGAATTCCCTGTCTTTGAAATAGTCTGCGTTCAACATGATATTAGTATCTTCCAACATCTTTTCAAATATCTGAGTGTAACCCCCAATTGGCATCCCAGTATACTTGTCGTTGAAATAATTACTATCCCATGTGAATCTTACTGGGAGTCTCTTGATGATTGATGCTGGCAATTCATTACACGGCTTATCCCATTGTTTAACGGTATATCCCTTAATAAGTTTTTCGTAAACATCATCGCCAACCATTGACCTTGCTTGGTCTTCAAGATTTTGAACTTTACCTTTATACCTCTGTTTTTCGAGGATTTCTTTCGCTTCTTCTTCAGTTTTAACACCCCACAACTGGTTGAAGGTCCACATATTAAATGGAAGGGTGTACATTTCTCCTTTGTAATTCGCAATAACATTATGTGTATATTGTTTAAATTCGGCAAATTGGTTTACGTAATCCCAAATGTATTTGTCATTGGTATGGAAGATATGAGCTCCGTATTTATGAACGTGTATTCCATTAACATTTTCAGTATAACAGTTTCCACCGATAACCTCACGTTTGTCAATAACCAAACACTTTTTACCTTTTTTGGTTAGTTCGTAAGCGGAAACGGAACCATAAGGTCCCGCTCCAACTATAAGATAATCATATGGTTTTTTCATCAATATCATTAAAATTGAAATTTAACACTCTCTAAATTAATGATAGGTTCTTCGATTCTTTTCATCGTCCTTTCTCTTAGTTCTTTTAGGAAATTACTTGTATTGTGATAAGCCCTATCTTCAATTAAAAATCCCAAATTTGGAAATGGATTTGTTCTATGTGCTTGCATCATTTTATCGCATAATTCAATAACTGACTCATGTCTTCCTATTCTTTCAAATAACAAAGCAAGATATACTAAATGTTCATTTCTTTTTGGACAGAAAGCTTCTGCCAACTCATAATGTTCAATAGCACTATCAATATTTCCCATGAAGTCGTGACAATGTCCCATAGTAATTAACGCATAATATGACATTTCATCTTCTCTTTTGGCAACTCTTGAGTTATCCCAATCATGTGTCAAAGCTAAAAATCTTTCGTAATACCAAATTGCTCTTCTGGCGTATTCATCCGAGTGTCTTTTTCCGAATGGTAATTCATTTGGATTACCATAACAGTCTGCATAACTCTTTCCAAGATACCAAAGATGATAATAATCTTCTAAAACTTTATATCCAACAACTTTATCAATTTCAAGTTCCAACGCATCTTTCAAAAACTTTCTTGGAACCGCCCATGTTTCACCATCTTGACCCACCAAATGTCTGAAAGCATATGGCATATCAAATCTTTGGAACGATTCACCTACTTCAGGTAAATGTATTGTTTCATGTCTTTTATCATGTTGGAAAAACCAAGGTAATCGTGCATTCCAAAACCATGTTCTAAAATATCTTGTATCACCAGCTTGAGCGGTAATATTGTAACTTTGAACCGATGTGTCGTCTAAAATTGACCAATCAAAATTTTCATCAACTTGAAGTCTTTCATCCGCATCCATTCTTAAAATCCAATCACACCCATGACTTGATTTTAAACATTCTTGAAGGGTATGGTCTCTATTAAATCCAGGGAAGTTCCAATCGGTTTCATAAGTAAATCCAGGGATATCTTTCTCCTTGAAGAAATCTTCAATAATTTCTTTGGTATTATCTTCTTTTCCGTTACATTGGATTACCCAATAATCGATGTAGGGAGCAACTGACTCCAACATTCTTGTGATAGTTTTGGCTTCATTACCAACCATCGCATTCAAACAAATTTTTGTTTTTTTATTCATAAATGTAATTCATTACTTGTTCTTCCTCATAATACTTTCTTATCGGTGTATTGTTTTGGAATTTTTGCGAATGTCCTTTTTCTTCGTCCCAATTCCAATCATGAAACCCTAATTCAAGTATTCTGTTATGAATGGCTAAATCATAATGGTCTCTTATTAATCTAGCCCTTCGATTTATGTCCTGAGCATTATTATCAACAGTACTATTTCTGTTATTGTATTGTAAGTATAACAATTTTTTCACATGAATAAATCTTGTACTTAAGAAACTTCTGATAATAATTTCTAAATCATCCGCAACTGGCATTTTTTTATTATGTCCACCAATTTGATGATAGAATTCTCTTTCCCACATTCTTGCATGATTTGGCATACTAATATTATATCTTATTGTCAAGGGATTTACACTTGGATAATGGTGTGTTAGGTATTGTTTACCATCTACATACTCCCACGAATGACCTGCATATCCAAAGTCAAAAAAGTTATCATGTCTCGCATAATAATTACCTGTCCAATCATGGTCAAAATGTTTCATTTCACCATCATCATATAACTCACAACAATTTGTATATAAAAATTTACCATCAGGATATTTTAAAATTGCTTCGTTACATGTTTCTAAACAAGTACTAATTAAAGCATCATCGTGGTCTAATTCAACTAACCAATCACCTTCACATAAAATCGCAGCTCTATGTTTTGCCAAACCAATATTGCCACCTGTTAGTGGAAATACCCTATGTATCTTAACCCTATAATCTTTTTTTGAAATTTCTTTGAGTATTTCCCACGTTAACTCGTCAGGAGAATCATCCAACACAACCCATTCCCAATTGGATAGGGTCTGATTTTTCAAACTCTCATAGGTCCTCAAAATTCTGTCTCCTGTTTGATATGCTGATGTAAATATTGAAAAACGTGGTCTATGAAATTTACAACTGTTGAAAACAGATTGACAAACAATATCATTTGCCAAAACATTATCACCAAGTGATTCATTATATTGAATGAAAATTCTTTCCAATTGGTAATCCAAAATAAAATCGTCCTGTCCAAAATAAATTATTAAATCAGGTTTATACTTATTGTAATCCTGACTCACGTCACCAGTAAATGGTATCGAATAAATAATAACTTCTTCATATAGTCCTTCTTGGAAATAAATGTCAGAAAACAATGTAATTGTTCCCTTTTCTTTCCAATTATAGACTATTGCACTTGGTTTTTTTGTTTTCATACATCATACGGGTCGTTTAAATCCCAACTTGTTAATACAAATTCTAATTGAAGAAAAGTAATTTGTCCATAGTCATCTTTAATTGCTGTTGCTTTTAATCCTCCACTTGAAACAAAATATTCTTCGTCAGGATTGGCATCCAACAAGCAATTTTTTATTACAGATTCAATTCTTTCGCGAGCACCAAATATTAAGTCACTAACCGTCGGAACTCCTTTAGGGTACCAACCCCATCCAAGATAATTCATGGTGTTTTGAACTTTTTCAAAATCAAAATTGTTAATAATGTCAAACATCATCTTTTGATGTCTTTCAATTTTTGTCATGCGTTAATTTGTAAAAAGATAATAAATAAAAAACCCCCAATCAAATTGAGGGTTTTAATTATTTTTTTAAATGATTAAATTTGAAGAATATGTTTTGTACTGGTGGGTCTTCACCGTTGTATCTAAATCTTGTTGCCATATAATCTCTAAGAATACCCATGATTTTGATTTTAGCCTTCTCTTCAGCAAATTCTTTGGTTATTCCTTTCATTTCTCCTTTCAAATAATTTTGTGGTGTAGGCTCTTCACCACTTAAACCTCTATAAACCACGTCATGAATATCAACGGTAACAATCGCCTTATCACCTTCGTGTTCAACTGACTTAATTTTAAATTTAACATTTGCGTTGGCTGCATCATCATCTCCGTACCATCTATAAGATTTTGCGGTTTTCTTTCTCTTGGTTAACTCAGGCTCAAATTGTTTTAAAGAATCGAGTTTATGTTTCATAACTTCTTCATGACTATAACCCTTTTTCAACATATCCATTTCTTCTTTAGTCAACAAATAAACAGGTTCTTCTAATTCTGTACTCCAATGTACTGGATTTGCATTTTGCATTTGTCTTGAAGTTGAAGATGAATATCTTCCAGTAACTTCATACCACTTATCATCTTTGAATATATATACAGGGTACCAATCATAAGAAACTACTTCATAATATGGATTACCTTTGTAATCTTTACTCCATTGGCCGATTAGGTTTGACCCTTTAAATGGCATTAGTGCAATCGTGTATAGTTTCGCCTTTGTATTTGGTGTTGTCTTTCCTGGTTCTTTTCTTGGGTCAACGAAGTTACCTTTTGTAAGTCCTGAATAATCACCATCTTTTCTGTAGTTCAAAAGATATAGTTCCAAAATATACACTGCATAGTCAGGAGGAATATTCATATAAGGTGCCAAGTTTTTTATCACCTCAAGAATCTCAGCTCTTTTTTTCTTTTTTTTCTTTTCCTCATCCAAAACCTTGAATAGTTTTTGCAGTACGGTCATCGAAGGTTCCTTACCTTCATTAAGATATTTTTGTACCAATATAGAGATTGAATTACCCATCTAAGATAAATACCTATAAAATAAAAAAACCCCTGATTACTCAGGGGTCTTTCTCTTATTTCTTTAATTTTGAAACAAGTTTGTGAACATGTGGTCCCACCACAATTCCGACAAGCACCCCTAATAAGAAGTGCCAATGCCATAAAAATTCTAGTTGCTCCATATGAATTTTTTTTGTTTTTTGACTTTAAAGATTGTAAAGCAATCCAAATCCTACACGGTTGGAAGTCTTACCATCTTTAACAGTCCTTAGAATGGATTGTTCTAAGCACCATTTTTTGTTTATCTTGTAACCAAGGGAAGGAACATAAGTAAATTGTCCCTTTTGACCATGGAAAAAGGTAACACCTGCATCAAGACCTAAATGTAAGCCATGCTTAAGGTGCTTTCGACCTCCAACTAATACAGGTACAACAACAAAATTGTTCTTGTCTTGCATAAAACCTACAGTTACAACCGTTCTATTCTTATGGAATTTAACAGTTTCACCCCAAGCCTTGGAGTTCCAATCAACGCTTTTTGTCATCGGTGCAAATAGTGTCGGTCCCACAGAGACATCCCATCCCTCTTTCTTGTGGTCTTGTCCGAACGCTACTAGCGAACATACGATAGCAAAAAACAACAAAAATTTTTTCTTCATTTTCGTTTTGTTTAATGTTTATTAAATAAAAATCCCATTCACCTATTCTTGTGGAAAGGCGGATGGGATTCATATTCATTAATAAATATCTGACGATATAGAAAAACCCCCGAATTGGGGGTTTCAAATTACATCACTCTCAAAATTGCCTCGGTAGAACCGTCCCATTTCTTGATTTGGGACTTGGGAACCCAAAATTCCATTTCACCGATTTCTTCAACTCTTTTCAAATATTCTTCTCGAAAACGGTCTGCTTGAGAAGCATCTGTAATATATTCAACACCTACATGACCAGCACAAATCTTACCCATTCCTGTTAACATTGAAAACTCATCAGTCAAGGTCTTCATGCAACATGTACAAACCTTACCACGTTTAACTGTCATCTTACCCGCGAACTTAACCGCCTTTGGACTAACCGCTAACAACTTGGTGATATCAATTAAAATTGGATTAAATTTTAATTCGTAGGTTTCGGCAAGTTGCTTACCAACTTTACGACCCAACTTGATTGTCTCCCCTATTGTTGGCCAGTTCATTCTGATTGTCTTCTCTTTATCTTCTTCCTTTTGGATTTGCTTAAGAGCTGCTGCTTTTTGATTTTCGGTTAAAGAACCGTATTGTTTGAATTTGGCTGCGATGTCCTTAACAAATGGATTCTCTCCTTTGTATTCAACAATACGTTTTAGGTCTTCAGGTAAATTGTTCATATCAACCTGTACGGTTGCATTGAGACATTTCTCAACTGCCGCCAATTGCTTCGGAGTTAAACCTCCGTACTTTGCAACTGTGTCTTTCATTTTAATAACAAAAGAGTTTTGACCTTGGTAGTTACGTACTTTCTCGATGGTAGTGGTAGATGTCATAGTTTTATCGTTTTGTGAATACAAAGATAAGGAATGTTCTTGACGTGGCAAAATAAAAAATCCCCAACAGGGGATTTTATTTTTATTAGTTTTGAACGAAGGCTTTGTCCGCCCATGTTTTTGTATTTACTAACTCCCACAACTTCATGTCACACATATCAGGGAATGATTGTCTCATAGTTCCCACTGTAATCACCTCAAGGAATCCACGGTCAATTGAATACCATTTACCTCCTTTAGTTGTAAACACATTGTGCCAAATTACACGTCCATCTTCCCATGTATGTTTCACTTGAATATTAACAAGAGAATTTTTAGACCATCCTCTCATCATGTCAGATGCAATACCTTTACTATCGTGGATGTTAATGAAACCCGCTTGACATTTGTTTGCGATACGGAACTCATATTCTTGGTTTACATCTTTGATGTGGTTGGAAACCATAACAGAGATTACCTTGTTCTTTACTGTGGTCTTGAAAGAGCCATAGAATACGTCTCCTGCTAATGTGCCTGTTGTTAACTTTACTGCTGGAATTGTAGGTGTGTTTGTCATATATCTTGTGTTTTGTGAATACAAAGATAAGGAATCCTAAATTACCAGCCAAAACTATTTTTCACAAATATTCGGTTGGTAACATCCCTGTCCACCACCTTCAACATAACCTTCTCTCAGGTCAATGTGTGTTGAACGAAGATATGGTGTTTCTTTACCACATATTACACATTTATCATATTGGAGATTTTCATCAGTTTCATCTTCAATTTGGATAATACCGTTTTCTTCATCCAAAACGCAACCTAAATGGTCATAACCCACCAAATAGTCGTAATCTATTCCTGAAGTGTCACCACCACAGATAGAACATCTATAAGGACGAATTATAGACTTAACAAGACCATCATCTCCGATAACCATACCGAAGTGTTCGTCATCGTATTGGGGTCCTTCTTGGTCCCTTCTGGCTTGCCAGTATTTATTTCTTGTTAACTCACCCAACTTAGAGTCATTTGGGGTGTCAAGAATTTCTTTTTCAGTGAGAGTAACTTTGATTGACATAGAAAAGTGTTTTTTAAAATATACCAAACCATTAATTAAAAATAAAGGTATTTATTAATATGATTAACGAAGACCTTTTATCGGAAAAGTTGAGGTATTTGATATTGATGAATTCAAAGTCCACTCAATTCAAAATTGAGGACGTATACGTTGAAATTGAATATCTCAATCAAGAACACACAAAAATTGGGAACTACGAAGTTGATGTTAGGTTTGATTATGAAGGTGTATTAGACCCTGACATGTCTACATTTACGTATCAAGTTCAAATAATGTCTGAAAAAATGGGTGATTTATTGGCGGAATATGTCATAACAGAGGACGGAAAAATAGTATCTAACACAGAAGGAAATGTAACAATTGGTGAAGGAATGGTATGGAAAATGGATTACAGAGCGGATGAGTTACATTACTTTGACTTGTCTTATAGATTTGGATACGATAATTAATATTATGAGTGATAAAATAAAAAGATTAGCCAAGAACCTTTCGGACTTAATTCCTGAACAAGAAGAGTTACAGGGAACGTATGACCTTTTGGTACAATTGATGCACAAACAGAAAGATTATTTCAGCCACAAGTCCCCTGAAGATGTTATCAAACTATTGTTTTACATTTGGTCTTATCACAAAACACATTCATTTGAATTAGGTGATGAAATGTTGAATAAACTTGGCTTTGCACTTGTATTTTATACTGAAGGAAACCAACACAAAGAATATTGCGATGATTGTGGTGGTGATGGTGAAAACCAATGTGAACATTGTGATGGTACAGGTTCCATGGAATGTGATGATTGTGATGGTTCAGGAGATAAACCTTGTGATGATTGTGATGGAACTGGAGAGATTGAGGACGATGGTGAAATGGTAACTTGTCCTGACTGTAAAGGGGATGAGGTAGTTGTTTGTGATAATTGCGGTGGAGATGGTAATGTGGAATGTGATTACTGTAACTACGGTAGACAAACTTGTGATACTTGTGATGGTAATGGTGAAGTTGAAACTGATGACTTAGACTACAACGAATATTTTATTGTGACTTGGAATAAAATGATTAAAGACAGATGTGAATACACTGAAGGAGATACCGACATCACCATGTCTGAATACGATTTTGATAAATTGAGAGATAGGTTTGTTGTTCTACATTTTGACCCAGACAGATTTGCCGAGTTCGCAGAATTTGTTCAAGAAAATGAAGTATACTGTGCGTATTATGATGACAATCCGAAGATGCAGTTCACTTCTAACATGAAATTAAAACCTACTCAGGGTAGTGTAAACGCATATTTAAAAAGATGAGCGATTTAAAAAGATTCTTAAAAGTATTAAATAAATTTGGATACCCCAATCCTGATGTGAAATCTATTGCCAGAATGGTTGATTATGATTTGGAAGATTTCTTACCAGATTTAGTAGCCGAATTAGGTGAAGAAAAATCCGATGAGTTTACAGAAAAGGCACTTGATAAAATATCAACTCCTGAAGGTATAAAAATAGAAGATAAAGAAGACCCTGAACAATATGCCTATATTATATTACATAACCCACGTCTTGATTTAGACAATGATGAAACAACCGTATTATGTGATTGGATGTGGGGTGACACTCATATATTTTTCCGAGATGATGATGGGAATGAATCCTACAAAACAATACCTGAAATAGCTGATGAAATTGGTATGGGAGATTGGGCAGACTTTGATGAAATGGTTGACGGCATAAGAGAAGATTGTAATCAATTGGTATACAGAAACTGTGGGTTCGGTATTTGGTGGGACGACCAAAGAGATATTGTTAACAACGTATAAAAAAAAGAGAGACCGAAGTCTCTCTTAGGGCCGTACGGTTTTGTACTGCATCCACCACCAAGTTTTATTTAACTTGGAAACCTTTTTTGAATATTTGACTTGCAAACTCCGCCAAGTCTTCCTTTTTCATATAACCAATAACATCATCGTTTAGTTCAGGTTTGAAGAATTTTGTGACAAATTCTCCCGTTTTTCTATCTATAACGGCAACCTCAAAATCAGTTTCGAAATCACCATACAAGCCGCTTCTACCTCCAACAATTGAGAATTCAATTTCTTCGTTGAAGATACGAGTGATTTTACCTCCATCAAGTGGATGTGGTTTAGCCCATTCAATTATATTTTCTCCTGTTATCATTTTTTATTTTTTATTTGGTTTAACTTAACCTCTAACAATTCGATATTGTATTTATCTTTCTTTGTCTTATCAGGTTTATTTTTCAACTCATCAATTAACTCTTGAACATATACCTGTTCGTCTTTATCCTCCTTGTTTTCAGGCTCATCTTTTTCTTCCTTGAGAGATTTTAGAAGTTGATACCCACCATACAACGCTGCCGCAATTAATGCGTATTTTACTAAATTTTTCATTTTGTTACCTCCGCTTCCATTTTAGATTTATTAATAAGATGTTCTGTTAAAGTATAGTGGTCAACAGATGTCGTTATGATAGATTTAACTAAGTTAGAATATGGAATATGAACAAAAAAATCCACCCCATTGAAAAATGTTAAATCTTCTTTCATTTCAATACAACCTTGTACCATTTTTAGAAACAGTTTGAATTGAGTACCATTAACGAATGTTTCGTTCAATAACATTCCAAAAGTCTCATTTTGAATCTTGATGTTGTGGGAGTTCATTGTCATATCTATTTATTTAGAACACAAATATAGTAAATTTATTTGAATGGCGGATAAAATTTTCAATATAATTCAAAAAGAAAAGTGTTTAGTTTGGTTACCCGCAAAAACAGCAAGTACCCATGCATTCTCTGTTCTAAAAAATTTTGGTTTAAAGGCACATATATTAGGTGTTAATAAAATTCTAAATGTGAAAAATCCTGTGGAAGATTTACATACTCATTCATGTGAACTTTTTCCTGGTCATGAAAATTATTTACTTATTTCAACAGCAAGAAATCCTTATAGTATGTTTGTCTCTTATTTTAAATTTGTGGGTGCCGAAAAACAAAACTTTGGATTTTACGATTTCCTTTATGAATCAATCTTAGAAAAACCATTAAGTAAACCTTCATTTGAAGAAAGAGTTCCAGATTATTTTTTACGTCAAGAACATATGTTTGAAGACTACTCTAAAATTCCTTTTATACAAAATTCAGAATTTTACAAGTCTGGAAAATTGAAAGAATTGTGTGAAAAAAAAATCAATCATTACAAAATTGCATATGATTTCAGGGATTACTATGACGAAATGGCTGCTGATTTGGTTTACTATAACTTTTCAAAATATTTTGAGTTGTTAGGTTATGATAAAGATTCTTGGAAAAAATAAATGGGACCAAAGTCCCATTTAATTATTCAATACCTGTTATGGTTTGAACTACATTCTTTGTTGCATTATCACCCATGATACGGTAAGTTTTAATCTCCCCAAGGTCAGGAAACTTGACAGCTTCAACCTGTATACCCCACTTAGCAACTTCGTCATTTACCGCAGGAGTAACTATGTTTGTCAAGTCAACTAAATCATTCCAATTAGTATTCTCAACAATATCACGAATAATACCTTGGGTCATATCTACCAATACATCATTAGCATGCATTACATTTAACAAGAAACTGTGTACGTTAACCACATTGTATCTAACTATTGAAGTTAGAACTACAGAACGTTCATCTAAAGTTGTGAGAGTCTGAGGGCTCAAATTCACAGTTTGAGTAATGATTGGTGTTACCCAAATCTTATCAAAGAAAGGTACTTTCCAATTAAGACCAGGATATACAACACGGTGAAATTTACCTGTTTTTAGGTGAACACCTGCTTCCCATTGGTCGACGATTTTGAAAGGAAGTATGTCATGAATAAAGGTTACTACAAGGTCAATTAATTTGTCAAACATATATTTTGGTTTTGTTAGACAACAAAGATACGACAATTTTCTAATTTGACAAAATATTTATTAGAATGTCAGAAAAAGATTTGGAAATATTAGAAAAAATCCTTAAAGAGCTCGGATACTCTACGAATTATATCGTATTCATTTTAGAATATCTTGTACAAAGATTTTCAGAATCAAGATTGAGTGAAGTTACACCACAATTTATTTATGTGTCACTTGTACCTGAAGAAGGTAGGTCTAAAGCAAGAGACATTGCCGATTATTTTGAAGAGTTTAAAGAAAAGGGGTCTTTCAGAACCAAAATACAGAGATACTTGGATTCATCTCCATATATGAAATAAAAAAACCCTCAATTTGAGGGTTTTTTTTATTGCAATCTTTTTTATTAGTTTTCTTTTACTGTGACTTCCGTTCCTTCATCATCTGCAACTGGACCTCCTCCTCTTACGCTATACGTAGAATCTGTACTAGTTTTGGTTGTAGTTGCCGACGGTGGATTGGCCACGTTAGTTGGTCCTGGATTAATTGTAACATCTACATCATCCATGTTATCTCCTGTATCACCACCCATGTCTTGTCCTGTAGTTGAAGATTTTGCCCCAGGATTAATCGTAACATCTGTACCATCCATGTCATTATTACCTGTTGATGAGGACACCTCAGCATCATCTTTATCATTTGATGTGGCTTGACCTAAATACTGACTTTTATGGTTATTCCATGCTGCTGAGGTATATTTACCAAACTTGTTATCCGCACCTGTAGGTCCTAATTCACTACCAAATCCGTTACTCACTACCCAATCCTGAAAAGCCTTAACGTTCTTTAATTCAGTTGGAACGGTGGATGCCGTTCTCGTTACACTACCAGTACCTTTAGAACCAGATGATTTAGATTCTGGCGCAGTTGCTCCTGCACCTGTCATTTCAGAAATAGTTTCAAAATTTTCATTAAGTGTTTTTGAACGATTATATCCCATAATCATTCTCATTCTTTTTACTTCTTCGCTTATTAAATTATTTTTCATTTTTTTTATTTTTAATATTTTACCCAAGCATCTATATCAAGTACACCATTGACGCAACGACCATTACTACGAGCAATCGCAACATCTTTAGCCTCCTGTCCTTTTTTAACAGGATGAAATTTTGCATACTCCCAATACCAAAGATTGTAACCATCGGAGTTTTTAGAACCATCCTTATGTCCAATAATGTAACCTTTCTTGCCAAAAGCAATCCCAAAATTATCTCCTTGGTCAACATATCCAGGTTCTTTTACAGCACAAGCATTCAAAACTTCTTTAGCCGTTTTTGCAGCGGCTTTCTCTTTATTGTCAATATCTACACACTGTTGTCTCATTCTTTTAATAAGACTATATATTTCTTGCTTATAATCATCAAACATTGCATCGCCAGGTTCTTTAGCCGCAGCAATATCCGCTTCAAGAGTTTTTGCAGGTCCTGTATTGCAACCCTTTGCGTATTGAGTATAGTACTCTAAAAATTTTTCAATTGCACATCTTCCGTCAGCCTCCCAAAATACACCTTGCCATTTTTCAAGTTCAGCTTTAATTTTTTGTAATGTTTTTGACGTTACATTTCCACACATTAATGATGCAACAGCCTTAGCAGAATTACCAAATGCAGGATTCAATGCCACATATTTAGTTTCATGAAGATTTTGACTTTCATTTGTAGATTTAACCTCATTTAGAGATTTCTTAATTAAATCAATTAATTGATTTTCCGTTAAACGAATTTTTTTCACTTTTTAACTTTTATTATAAATATAACGAGTTACAAAAAAAAAACCCCGACGTAGAAACGTCAGGGTTAAGGCAAATAGGTTGAGAATAAACCATCTTATGAGAGACTTTACAGGAGATTATTTTGTTTCCTCCGATTTCCACTTCCTTTTGTTTTTTTGTAATTACATGATATTTATAGATATGAAAAAGGTTTGTACCGTTTGTACCCAAGAAAAAGATTTAGATGAATTTCACAAGTCTAAATTGTCTAAAGATGGTTTCAGAGGTGATTGTAAAAATTGCAGAAGTATTGAAAGGCGGGAGTATAACAAGAAGAATAAAGAAAAAAATAAAGAATATAAAAAAGAATATTACGAACGTAACAAGGACATTATCAAACAATACAACGATGAGTGGTCAAAAAAGAATCCCAAATATCAAGGGATTTATCACAAGGAAAGAATGAAGAATGACCCAATTTTTCACATATCTCAAAAATTAAGAGCAAGATTACGAGACTATCTGAAAAAAAATGAAATTAGTAAAAAAAATAAAACTTTCGTCATTATAGGATGTAGTCCTGAAAATCTAAAAAAATATTTAGAAGAAAAATTTTATGAAGGAATGTCATGGGATAATCGTAATCTTTGGGATATTGACCATATAATCCCTTTGTCTTCCGCAAAAACTATTGAAGATGTTGAAAAACTTTCTCATTACACAAATCTACAACCGATGTGGAGAATTGAAAATCTGAAAAAAGGGTGTAAAATACTGTAAACAAAAAAAGGTATTACAAATTAATGTAATACCTTTTTGGCTAATACGATGAGAATACTCGTGTTATTGAAAATCTTTAGAAGGATTATGATTTCCCTTCGTTTCCACTATCTTTTGAATAGTAATTTTCAGTCACGGTCAATTAGATTAACCAATCCTTAAGTCGTAATATACTCTATTCTTACTCATCACTCTTCTAGGTTGCCACCCAAACTCATCCTTGCGAGACTAGAGAACTTTCGAAACAATCGTATCGGGTTTGGGACCCTTTACGGCCATGAACAACTCATGACTAAGTAGTGACCTGTCTACCACGACTGACGAACACTTTTCCTTGTATTATTAATTGATTTGTTAGAATCCAAATTTTAACAAAGATTGTGATTTGTGGATAATAGATGTAGCGGTTCGTCAAACCAGCCATCCCATCTTTTGAACGAGACGATACTGAACTACACCTTGAAGTCTCCCGACCTCCATAATTCAAGTCTACTTCATAACTCCTACCTTGGTAGGTGAAGAGTAAGGAGAACAACAGCACCACCTGTACGAACCCATACCTTTCGGTTTTAAGTCTACTTTAATATTGAACTCCGTAATTGTATAGTTGGATGACCATACTTCTTACAACAGCTCTACGAGTTATTCTTATTGGTGTTCCCACCTCAACCAAACGACCCACATCGCTTGGTCACCCAACCACTTTCCCTACAGTGTTACCCTCAGTACTAAAGGTCAGATGATATCCCGCTTGTCTACTCGAGCTCCGTTTCCGAAGCCGCAACCGTTCCAATCAAGAAC
>Ga0114973_10001047_pt1 | contig 20702 bp, 20 predicted proteins | sample M_140807_MF_Meta_FD_87025 | JGI IMG/M metagenome (GOLD analysis project Ga0114973, IMG submission 87025) | Freshwater microbial communities from Lake Montjoie, Canada to study carbon cycling - M_140807_MF_MetaG | ecosystem: Environmental > Aquatic > Freshwater > Lake | place: Lake Montjoie...
ATTTAAATGTATGCTATAAACTAAAGGACTTCTGACGAATTTTTTCTTTTTCTTAACTCGAATATTCCTTATGAAACAAAAAAAAAATTTTTTTTTTTTTTTTTTTTTTTTTTTAAAAAATTTATTAATTCATTTTTAACTTTTTCTTCATTTTTTTGTAAATAATTATATTTGTTGATATTATTAAGGCCATAATTAATTTCTTCTTTTAATATTTTGTTTACTGAGTCTTTAATATTTCTTGAGTGTTCAAGATGACATCCATAAACCCTTAGACTACCACCATGAGTCAAGATTTTTTTTGCATCAAAAACCTTTAAACCAAATTTTCTAAAAATTTTATCTACTACGCCTAAAGATAAATAAGAAAAATGCTCATGATAAACAATATCAAATAAATTATATTTAATTAAATTTAGCACATGATGAAATTCCAAACTAACAACTCCATTTGGCTTTAAAATTCTTTTAAGGCCAATAGTAAAATCATTAATATCGGGAACATGGGCATAAACATTATTTGCAATAATAAGATCTGCTTTTTTCTTATCTAAGGAAAGGCTTTCAGCAAGTTTTGAATTAAAAAATTCATTAATAGCTTTAATTTTTAATTTTTTTGACTCTAAAAATGTACTTTTAGTAGGTTCTATACCTAAACAAGGGATCTTTTTAGCTAAAAAATTTTTTAAAAGATAGCCGTCATTGCTAGCTATCTCAATTACAAAACTATTTTTGTTTAATTTAAATTCATTAATAATCTGTTTTGTAAATTCTTTTATATATTTTAAAAAAGTTTTTGAAGCGCTTGAAAAATAAGCGTAATCTGCAGTAAATAAATCTTCCGAGTTAACAAAATCTTCTACTTGAACTAAAAAACAATTTTCACAAACATAAAGCCTAAGTGGATAAAAATTTTCCTTCTTAAATATATCACTTTTTTTTAAATAAGCATTTGAGGGTGGTGTTACTCCTAAATCTAAAATTTTTTTGAGTAAAAATGATTTACAATGTCTACATTTCATTCAACATTAACTCCTTGAAAACTTTTTCCAATGTATTCATATTGTTTATCTTTAATTGAAACTAAATCTACTGGTAAAGGCCAAGAAACATTTAATGTAGGGTCATCATAACAAACCCCCCTTTCATTGATTGGATTATAATTTGAAGTATGAAAGTATATCATTTCACAATTATCAGTAAGTGTTTGAAAACCATGAGCAAAACCTTCTGGGATAACAATTGAGTAAAAATTTTCTTCAGACAAAATCTGATAATGCTTTTTTAAAAAAGTTGGAGAATTCTTCCTTAAATCTACTACAACGTCAAAAACTTTACCTTTAAGGCAAGTGACAATTTTCATCTCTAAACTAGGTGAAACTTGATAATGAAAACCTTTAACCGTTCCAACTTTAATAGTAAGCGTATGGTTAATCTGCTTAATCGGTTTTATACCTAAAGATTTATTTAATTCATCAAAACAAAAAATTCTAGATAAAAAACCTCTTTTATCTTCCTTTTTTTTTTTAGAAATTAGCTTTAATCCCTTTAATGAAAGATCAAGAATTTTAAATTGGTTCATAAATTTTTTAACTATATTTTTATAAAAAATTACTAGAAGAATGCTTGAAAGAATAAATTTTAATTTACCATTTTTTCCATGGTGCACTATTTCTAGTCCATAACTGTTCCAATTTATTTTTATCCCTCACTGTATCCATGCATTGCCAAAAACCTCTATGTTTAAAGGCCATTACCTCATTTTTTTGAGCCAGATAATTTAAGGGACCCTCTTCCCAACTAGTGTTGTCATCTTTTATTAAATCTAGAACTTTATTAGAAAGAATAAAAAAACCACCATTAATAAAATTATCGTTTTCTTTTGGTTTTTCTATAAATTCCGTTACTTTATTGTCATCACATACTAAAGACCCGTATCTGCCAGGTGTTTGAACTGCTGTTATTGTGACTAACTTTTTATGCTTAATGTGAAATTTTATACTCTTGGAAATATCAATATCACTTACACCGTCGCCATAAGTAAAACAAAAATTCTGTTCGTTTTTCAAATAATTCTTCAGTCTTTTAAGGCGGCCACCAGTTTGAGTTTCTTCTCCTGTGTCAATTAAGGTTATTTTCCAATCTTCTGCGTCTTTTTTGTGAACCTTCATCTGATTATTTGACATATCAAAAGTAACATCGGACATGTGTAAAAAGTAATTGGCAAAATACTCTTTAATTACATAACCTTTGTAACCACAACAAATAATAAAATCATTAATTCCATGATAAGAATACATTTTCATTATGTGCCATAGAATTGGTTTACCACCAATTTCTATCATAGGCTTAGGTCTAAAATATGTTTCTTCAGATAATCTACTACCAAGACCTCCTGCAAGAATTATAGCTTTCATTTTAAATATATATTTTGTTTTTAATATTAATTATTATTAATTCCTGCCATTTTTCTAAATAAAATATTTTTATTTAGCAATTCATTATAACTTCCAGAATCTATAATTTTTCCTGATTCTATAAAATAAATCTTATCACAATTTTTAACGCTTGCTAACCTGTGAGCAACAATAATTATTGTTTTAGTTCGCTGCAGACTTTTAATTGAAGCAACTATTGCCTCCTCTGTAATGTTATCCATTGAGCTTGTTGCCTCATCAAAAATTAATAAATTCGAATCGGAATATAAAGCTCTGGCAATACCTATTCTTTGTCTTTGTCCGCCTGAAAGCTGAACTCCCCTCTCTCCAATAAGTGTTTCAAATCCATTTGGCAATTTGTTAACAAATTCACTTAATTGAGACTGTTCTAAAACTAATTTTATTTTATTATTATCAATCTCATTTTTTAATACCCCAAAAGCGATATTTTCTGCTATAGTATTGTCAGATAAAAAAATTGATTGAGATACTAAACTAATATTTTTTTGCCATAATTTTCTATTTATTTCATTTAAAATTTTTCCATCAACTAAAATTTCTCCTTTGTCTGGTAAAATTAATCCAGCTATTAAATCAATAATTGTTGATTTTCCTGAACCTGTCTTGCCAACAATTGCTATTGTTTCTTTATTTTTTATTACTAAATTAAAATCTTTAATGGCAAATTCTCTTTGACCATAATATTTAAAATTAATATTTGAAAAAATTAATTCAGATTCTAAAGTCATTATAGAATTTTCATCAATTTTATTGGAAATATTTTTCTCATTTTTAAAACAATCAATTAAGTTTTGTCTTATATTATCATATGCATTTAAATTACTTTTAATCGAAGTCATGTATCCAAAAATTGCTTGAAAAGCAGGTAACAATTTTAATCCACCAAGTAAATAGATCGATAATGTTGGTAAAAATAATAAAAAATCGTTTCTATAATAACCTTTAGTCAAATACAAAACAAATGCGACAAATATCGAAAACGCAATTAGTTCTATAATATATCTTGGTATCTGCCCTAAAGCTAAATTCTTTGCCACAGTCAATGACCACTGATCGCTGATATTTTTAAATGAATCGCTAAAAAAATTTTGTTTTCCTGAAATCAAAACTTCTTTAATGCCACCTAAGCCTTCACCCATTAATTTGTACCTTTTTTCTTGTGTATTAGTAATTATTTGGCCATTGTTTAGTAATTTTTTTTTTAAAGTACTAAAAATTATCAAATAACTAACCGTTAAAATTATTCCAACTAAAAATGCAATCTTTGGATTATAAATAAACATCGAAAGGATCAGAAAAAAGGATAAAATTGATTTTGCAACTATCATTAAAACAGGCGTAATAATTCCCGTTGTAATACGATCAGATTCTCCAGCAATTTTATTTATAAGTTGATGGCTATTATTTTTAGTGTGAAATAACCAAGGTTGGTGAAGATAGAAATGAAATAACCTAGAACTTAATTGAGTTCCCATTTGTAGACTATCAATTAAAACCTTCCGAATAGTTATCATTTGAACCAGATGAGATAGGAATGTGACGCCCAAAAAAAAAATTGAGATGAAAATTAAAAAATTTTTTGAGTCTTGAAATTTTAAATAACTATAAATATTTGAAATATATACAACTGTGTTAATCGAATCGAAATTCGTAAGAATTGTCACAAATGGTACTACAGTAAATAAACTAATGACTTCTAGAAATGTCATTAACAGAATTAAAAATTGTAAATATATTATTTTTTTTTTTTCTGCATTACTAAGTAAAGAAAATATTTCAATAATTTTTTTCATCATTTAATTTAAAAAAAAAATTTATTATTAATATACCATGGCACTAAGTCAGAAATTCCTTTATTAAAGGAATAAAACGTTTTATATTGTAAATGTTTTTTAATTTTAGCTACACTTGCTAAAGAGTATCGAATATCTCCGTTTCTAAATTTTTTATAAATTGGTTTTTTATTATAATTATAACCATTAATTTTTAAATTATTTTTAATTGCTAAAAATAAATCATTTAATGAAACTTGATTGCCCGCGGCTACGTTGTAAATTCCATTATTTTTACTATTTATATTTAGCGCGGCTAGAATATTTGCTTGTATAACATTATTAATATAGCAAAAATCTCTAGTTGTTTTTCCGTCTCCAAAAATATAAATATTTTTCTTTTTTATCATAGAAACAATCCATTTTGGTACCACGGCCGCATAACTTCCTAAGGGATCTTGTCTTTTTCCAAAAACATTAAAATATCTAAGTCCAATGCTTTTAAAACTATAAGTCCTAAAAAAAATATCAGAATAAATTTCATTAATAAATTTAGTAGCGGCGTAAGGAGAAAGTAGATTGCCAGTTTTATTTTCAACTTTTGGAAGCACATAATGGTCTCCATAGACAGAACTACTTGAAGCGTAAACAAAACTTTTAACACCAGAGTCTTTTGCTGCAATCAACATATTTAGAAATCCATTAACATTTTGATTATGAGTTTTAAGTGGATCTTCAATAGATCTTGGAACAGATCCAAGTGCTGCCTGATGTAATACATAATCAACTTTAAATGTGGATTTTTGACAATCTTTAAAATTACAAATGTCACCGTTTATAAATTTAAAATTTTTCCATTTTTTTGAAGGCAACGAACTTCTAACATCATCTAAATTAGATTTAAAACCAGTAATAAAATTATCAATACCTATGACTCTTTGATTTATATTTAGCAAGTACTCTAACAAATTGCTCCCTATAAAACCTGCCACGCCAGTTATTAGCCAGATTTTTGGTTTTTTTTTAATATTTTTAATAGTTTTTAATAAATGACTTTCTTTATTTTTATTCATTTACATTCTCAAATCTGTTTGGTGTGATTTAAAAATATATTTTAAATCATAAATTATTAAATTTTTTTTTCCTAATTTTTTAATTTTTTTTATTCCCATATCAATAAATTTCTTATGTTTTACTGCTAAAATTATCCCATTATAAAAATTATTTTTGATTTTTCTTTTTAATAGCAGTCCATAATTTTTCTTAACTTCAAAAGAATCTGCTACTGGATCATAAATATCTACCAAGTAAAATTTAGTTTTTAAGATTTTAATAAGATCTATAACTTTAGAATTTCTAATATCTGGAATATTTTCTTTGAACGTTATTCCCATAACAAGAATTTTAGAATTTTTTGAATTAATATTTTTTTTATTAAAATAATCGACAAATCTATCTGCGATATGTCGAAACATTTGATTATTTAAATTTCTTCCACTTAAAACAATTTTAGGATTATAACCAATTGAAAGAGCTTTGTGTGTAAGGTAATAGGGGTCAACTCCAATGCAATGACCTCCAACAAGACCTGGTTTAAATGGAATAAAGTTCCATTTTGTACCCGCCGCTTTTAAAACTTCCTCAGTGTCAATATTTAATCTATTAAATATTAGTGAAAGTTCGTTAATTAAAGCTATATTTATATCTCTTTGTGTATTTTCTATGACCTTGGCTGCCTCAGCTACTTTTATAGAACTGGCTTTGTAAGTGCCTGCATCAACAATTAATTTATAAAGCCTGTTTACAAAATCTGCAGTAGTTTTATTGGAGCCAGAAGTTATTTTAACAATATTTTTTATAGTATGCTTCCTATCCCCTGGATTAATCCTTTCGGGGCTATAACCAACAAAAAAATCTTTATTATACTTTAAACTCGAATTCTTTTCCAAAGAAGGGACGCATATTTCTTCTGTTGCTCCCGGATAAACTGTTGATTCATAAATGACAACATCATTTTTTTTTAATACAGAGGCCACCATATTACTTGCGGAAATTAAAAAGCTAAAATCAGGATTATTAGATTTATCTACTGGAGTAGGAACTGTAACAATATAACAATTACTTTTTTTTAAATCATCTAAATTTGAACTAAAAGTTAATTTTTTAGACTGATGGAGTTGGCTTTTGCTTATTTCAAAAGTTTTATCTATCCCTTTTTTTAAATCATTAATTCTTTTTCTATTTATGTCAAAGCCAATAACTTTTTTTTTTTTTGCGAATGCAATGGCTAATGGTAGACCAACATAGCCCATGCCAATAATAGAAATATTTATTTTTTTAAAATTCATTAAATTTTTATACAAAAAAAATATATTATAAATTAACGATTATAACTTTATAAGTCTTTTCCATTGATTAATATTTGTTTTTGAATTTAGAATATTACTCTTATTAAAAGTCCCCAATTTATTACTTAAATTTTTTTTAAAAAATTTTACTTTTGTAACAAAGTTATAGTCTCTAATAAAATATTTCTTATCTATCACAGTAAACATAGGGCTAAAATTTAAAAAATCCCCACCATCATACACATAAAAAGGAGTATTCACATACATTGCATCTAAAACAGCTGAACTTGGATTGCTAATAATCACTAAATCACTAACTTGAAAAATATCTAACAAATCACCTTGTACATTTTTAAATTTATTTGTCTCTTGAATTGTTAAAGCTTTATCAGAAGAAAGTTGATTTTTTAAAAAAAAAGAATAGTTATTATCAAAGTTGATAATATTTTTTTGTACACAATCTATAAGAGCCCTATCAAAGTTTTCAAAAGCTCCGAGAACAATTGTAATATTAATTTTATTTTTATCAAAATCAGGAATAATATTTTTATTATTAAATAGTTTTCTGTTAGTTAATCTTTCATAACGAATAGCTTCCACTGTCTTTAAATTTTTTTTTGGATAGTTGCAATTAAGTAAAATATTATAAAAGGTTTTACTATGAATTGCTAAATGATCTGGTCTAGGATATGAAGTTAAAATTGAATTTGCTTTATAACTCTTCTTATAATAGTAATTTCTAAGATCCCAAAATCTTGTTGTTGAATGTTGATATCCTATAATATTATTGTGATCATTGTTAAAATAATTACTTAATAAAGACATTTCCCAGGGTTGATTTTCGTTAAGAAAAATACATGAATTTTGTTTGGATATTCTACTAAAAGCCTCTTTCATTAAAAAATAAATTAAAATATTCTTTAATGCATGATGATTTTGCAAATTATTTATAAATTCATCAGACAAAATTGAAAAATAATTATTTTTATCAATCTTAATAATTTTTTTTTTTGTTAAAATGAATGATTTATAAAAAATTTTAAGCCAAGTTTTTAAAGCAAGTAATATAATTTTTAAACTTATAAAAGAATCCAAAGCAAGATGTACATCTTTTGGATTAATTTTATCCAATTTTTGTAAAGTAGATTTAGCGATCTTAGAATTAGGTATTTGTTCATTTTCAAAATAAATATTCAACCAATTAATACCTATTTTCTCTGAGTGAATATTAGGAATAAGGGAATTCCAATAATATGAAGAAAAAAAATTTTTGTTTATCAACTTTAAATTAATATTAAAAAGATAACTTACAATGCATAGTTTATTTTTAGTTGAGTCCCACTTAGACAAATTAAGTCCAAATAAAAACCTTCTTTTATAAAAATAATAAAATAACCAAAGAAAACCTTTTAAAAAATTTATTATAGATAAATTAAAAGTATAAAAATTTTTTTCACTACTCTTGCAAAAGAATATTTTATTTTTTTTTGCGATAAATAATATTGCTTTATTTGTATTTTTATTTAAATTGACGGTAGAAATTCTTTTAACTTTATTTTTTTTTATATATTTCTCAAGAGCTATTAATTTTAAAATCTCATTTACATGGAAAGATTTCATAAAATTCGATTTTTCTGAAATTGGCAACATCCACCAAAAAGAAAAATTACTATCAATCTTTAAATGATTAATTATTGATTCTTTGTTAATTTTGAGATTTTGAATTTGGTAAATCCAATAGAGATATTTTTCTCTAATTTTATATTTATTATCATCGATTAAATCGAATATATTTAAAATATTTTTTTCTCTTTCACACTTATCGTTCCATACTAAAAAAAAATTTTTCGTAAAAAATTTTCTTTTATTAATAATTTGCAATTCTTTCATATGAGAGTTACTGTTAATTCTTAATAAAATTTGTATAAGTATTATGTTTAAGAAAAATTATTATATAAGCTTGTATTAATTTTTATATATAAATATTTAAATAGAGTTGATTTTAAAATTGATTGAATTTAAATAATTTATGGACAAAATTTTTAATTTACTAGAGTCCCAAATTATTAATACAAACAAAAGTAAATCATCTTCATATAATATTTACCTAAAAAATATTAACTATAAAAATATATATGCGCAATTTTCAACAGGTGGTTTTGCAAAAAAAACAATAATACGTGATATCTTTAATTTTTTTTTTTCTAGATTAGTTTATAAATTTGAAATCTTTAAAACAGAAAGCTATAAAAGAATCTGCTTAATTAATAGAAAGCTTAATGTTTCTTTAAATGTAAATATGATTTTACATTTATTTATTTTTAAATTTTTAAAAGAAAAAATTTCTCCAAAAAATTTATGTATCCTTGGAGACGGTAAGGCTAATGCTGTATTTAACGCTTTTACTAATTTTCCCAATGTTAAAATTTTTTCTATTAATATTTCTGAAGTTTTGATTAATGATTATTTGATTATTAAAAAAAGCAAAATTTTTAATACAAAAGAAATAGATGTTGTTACTAAAATCACTCAACATATTAGCCCTAATAAAAAACTTATTTTAATACCTTCTCATATGAAAAATTTTATTAATAGAATTAATGTAGATTTATTCATAAGTATCGAATGTTTACAAGAACTGAATGAAATCGAAAAAAAAAGGTATCTAAAAATAATTTCAAGGCAAAAAAACAATTTTTTTTATTTTAAGGAACGAAATAAAAAAATTCTTCCTGGGGGTGAAAAAAATTTATTCAAAGAATTTTTTCCTAAAAATTGTAATATACTAATGAATAAAGAAGTTACTTTTCAAAAAATTTTTTATAATACTAAATTTCCCTATATACATTTTATAAATAAAAGTGACGGAGTTAAACATGCTTTTGTACAAATTAAATAATTAATATACTCTTAAATTACATGAATTTTTTTTTTGGTGTTAAATCTAAAATTTTTTATTCTGAATTACAAGTACCAATGTTTCAGAATCGTGATCCAAAAAAAAAGGATATTAACTTGTATGAAGCATATATTAAAAATAATAAATGGAAAATTTCAAATATTAGTTCCAATTATTCTCATCATGATTTTTATTTATTAGATAAAAATGTAATTAATAATAAAAAATTTTTTTTTCTTGCTAACAGCACAGATCTTCAAAATTTTAACAGCAATGAACTCATTGATCTCAATAAATATACAAATACATCTCCTGATTTTAGAAGTAATTTTAAAATAAATATAATCAATGGAGGGTTTTCATCTTACCAATCAGAATATCCATACGAAATGACAAAAAAAAAGGGCTTAATAATAAGTCAAATAAATTCATTAGCAAATACTGACGCCCAACGAAATTATTTAATTTTTAGGAATATTTATTATTTACCAATTGAGCAAAATTTTAATGGATATTTTATAAACTACAAAAATAAAAAAATAGTAGATAAATTTCAATTAAAAACAAATCGTACCAATATAATTGAAATAAGTTCTTCACTAATAAAACCAGAGATTTTTTTTACTACTAATGAATATTTGGGTGTACCAATATACTTAAGTGAAAAAAAAGGTCATTTGTCATTTGAACATACACATCCACCTCATGAATACATACTTGGTAAAAATAAATTTGAAATAATTTCAAACCTAAAAAAAGAAATTTATGAGATCATTAATAAATAGAATTAAATTATCAAAACTAGCAATACTAGTTCGAAATACAATTAATATAAAACCAATAGATATAATAACCTTGGATATAAAAAGGTCATCAATATCAGATGCATTTTTATGGAGAACCGATAATGGTTTTGAAACATTATTTAAATTCTCTGATATATTAAATTTATTTTATAAAATTGAAGATTCAGAAATGCATATGGAGTTTTATAATAAAGAAAATAAATTAATTAAAAATATTAAAGTCACTAATCTCAAACTCTCTAATAAATTGTTAATTAATAGTAAATTTTTAGGCGGCACAAAGGATTATGGTATATTTTATGTTTATCATAGTTCCAAGCATAAATTTTATAACAATGATTCAATAACTAATAAATGTTATTTGGGATATAGGTTAAATAAAAATATTTTTTCTTTTGTTCATGGCAACACACTTTCAAAAAGTAGACCAATTAATTTAAAAGAAAAAAAAACAAAAACAGATCCTGTAAAAATGTCACTTCTCAATAATCAAATATATAAAATCCAAAAATATTTTAAAAATTACGATAAAACCGAACTAATGTTTTGCAATCCAACTAGTTCAAATGTGAATTTTTTTATTGAAAAAGAAAAATTCTCCTTAAAAGTAGGGTGTTCACAAATAATAAATTTTAACAATATTGGCACTATAACTGTTAGATCAAATTGTATGTTCTTAAGACCAACTGTTTTTAATTACAAGAATAAATATATGGATGTACATCATAGCTAATGTTTAGAAAAATTTCTTATATTTTTTATTTTTTAATTATTTTTTTTGACAAAATATTTTTTTTTTTATGTAAAAAAAATTTTTTTCCTTACTTAAAAGATGTTATTCATGAAAATTCTTATAAATCTATTACGATTGAAAAAAAAAAATATAAATTCTTTATTCCTAATTCTCTGACTGAGTTTAGAGTCGATAATATTTTGAAAATAGAGAGAAAAACTATCGATTGGATTGACAAATTTAAAGAAAATAAAATTTTTTGGGACATTGGATCAAATATTGGTCTTTATTCTATATACGCTGCAGTAAAACATAAAAATATAAAAATATATAGTTTTGAACCGTCAACTAGCAATTTAAGAGTTCTGAGCAGAAATATATTTATAAATGATCTCGAAAAAAAAATTACAATCTTTCCAAATCCTATTATCCCTAATAATAAAAATTTATATACTAATTTTTATGAATCTAGTTTTATAGAAGGAGGAGCTTTGCATACAACTAATAAAAATATTGATTTTAGAGGCAGACGAATTGAAAATGTAATGCTTTATAAAACTTTTGGCGCCTCATTAAATAAGCTTTATAATGAAAAAGTATTAAAAATGCCTCAATATTTGAAAATAGACGTTGATGGTATAGAGCATTTAATTCTTAAAAATATAGAAAATTTAGTTAAAAATATAAGTTCTATAAATATTGAAATAAATCTTAATTTTAAAAAACAAAAGAAAATAATTTTTGATATTTTTAAGAAGAATAATTTTCTTATGATATCTCAAGAGTTTTTTCCAAATTACTTAAAGAGCAAACAAAACAAAAGATTCCATAATACATGTAACTTTATTTTTGAAAATAAAAGATTTAAATGAAAAATGTTAAAACTTTTTTTTTAATATTAAATTTTATAAATATTTATATTTTTATGCTTTTTTGAAATATTGTAAAAAAAAATTTTTTCTTTATGATAATTGTGTATTTTTTTGGCTCTTTCCACATCAAAATTTTTATCATACCAGTTACTTGGGGAAAAAGTAAAACCATACAAAGATATATTCGGATTATTTAAGATTCTAACTAAAAAATCTAAACTAAGTGCCCCAGCGGTTGGATGTGCTTTTAATTTTTTTTGTAATTTTAAGTACCAAATTTTTGGATAATGATAACATTCACCTTTTGCATAATTTGAATACATAGAACTATTATAATCAAGCCATACTTTTACAATATTTTTTTTTAGAACCCAATAACTACCTCCAGATCCATTTAACATTAAAATATCTGTCTTACTTCCTATTGAATTTATATTCTTAGATAAAGGTAAAATATTTATCCTAATTATAGTATCATATTTTTTATAGTCAATTTTTTTAAAATCCACTTTAGCATTTCCTAGTAATAAAATTTTTTTATTTACTAATAAACTTTTTAAAGCTCCAAATTTATAATTAAACTTATTTTTTTTTTTATAAAAAAAATTTAGTTTAGAAATGCATAAATAATAAAACTTTAACTCCAGCCAATCTTTAATTTTTTTGATTAATAAAATATTTTGATAAGTATATTTGATCATTTGCTTAAATTTTCTAAAAGATATTATATTATTTAAATTTTTTATGATAAATTAAAATAATTATTAATTATTTTAGACTTTTTTTTATTATATTAAAAATATATTTTAAATTTTCTAAATGACTTGCTGTGAATGATATTAAATTATTTAAATCGGCAGAGAAATTTTTATTAACTAAAATTTTTTTTATATTTAACGACTTCAAAATTTTTTCTTTATTTCTCTTATTTTTTAAGTCGATAGTAAACCAAATTATCGACTTTGTTAATGATTTGATACCAATTCTTGGAAAGTTTTTATTTCCCCATTTGATAGAATTAAAAATAATTTTTTCATTTTTTTTTGCTATATCAAAATTAATAATCTTTATACATTTACTGACTACATAACTAGGAAGTTCAACGGACAGTCTGGAAGAATTTAGAACTTGAAAAATTTTTTTCCCACATACTGCAAAACCAGCCTTTAATCCTGGATAGCCCACCATCTTTGAAAATGTTTTGATAACTACAAAATTATTAAATTTACTAACATAATTCATTGCAATTTTGTTATAAAATTTTTCATATACCTCATCAAAAATTATAAATATATTATTTTTTTTGCAGTAATTTAATAAAATTTTTAAAGATATTTTATTAATTCTTTTTTCCAAAGGAGCGGATGGGTTAACTAAGGCAAGTAAATTTATCTTATTTTTTTTTATATAATTAATAATTTTTACATGATCAATATAATATGAATTTAGTAAATTTAATTTAAATCTAAATATTTTGTATCCAAAAAGTTTAGCAAAATGTTCGTACATATAGTAATTAGGTTCATAAATTAAAATATTTTTTTTTGTATGATTAATTGAGTGCCACATCATAATATCTTTAATTAAACCTTCTGCTCCTTGTCCGAGAACTACATTTTGATTTTTTTTTATTTTAAAACTTTTTTTTATTAAACTAATAAGGCTTTCTGTGTCTGCATAATATTTATTATTATCAATTGTTTTTTTTTTATAATTATGACCAAACTCTCCTCTATGAAGTCTAAGAAAAATTTTAGGATTAGGTGTTGCTCTCCTAATTCTTTTTAAATTAAAGTGTTCCTTCATTTAATTTCTTTTCATAACCACAAATTCATTGTGTGGATGAAAAATTGCTTTTTTATATGACCAATAAGTCTCAATAAAATATTTATTCAGACCCTTTCCTAATTTTGGAAGATGCGGGATCTTATCTTTGTCTATCATAGAATTAAAAGGTGTTGCTATTCTCAACCATTCGCCTTTTTTTTGATTTTTATAGATAATTCTTAATAACAAAGCAAATTCTGGTTTTACTAGTTCAAAATTATTTTTTCTAATTAATTTATATATTTTATCTAATGTAGATGGTTTTTTGATACCTAATTCCCTTAGTTTGATTCTATAAAAATATATTGGATAATTATATTTTTTATAAATAATTTTCTTTTTAAATATATCTTCTATCCATAAACTTAGTACAAACTTTTTTTTTTTTAAATAATTTATAGTTTCATTTGTATTTTTAAAATTTATATTTGTTATTTTTTTCCAAAAAATTTTCTTACTATAAATTTTTTTCATTTACTCGATATTATATTTTTTTTTCCAAATATTTGAGTGTTCTCGACCTAATAAAGTACCGTCTGCATTGCAATCTTTACAAGGTTTTAAATTTCTTTTTCCCATTAAAAGTTCGTGTCTATACTTGGTCAGAATTTTTCCAGTCCAAATATCAAAAATATGCTCTTGCATCACATTGCCCATTGCTTTTCTTCTTTGCCAATCTTGAGGACATAAAAATACATCACCGTTCCAATCAATTAAAAATTGATATGAAGGATAATAGCAAAATGTATGAAAATTTTTAATTTGATTGCCAACATTTACAGTTCCAGTTCTATTAGTTAATTTAACTCCAAAATTTTGAGCTTCAGAATACCATCTATCTCTGAGAATTAAAAAATCACCCGGCACTTTTGCTTCTTTTAACATTTGTTTAAATTTTTTTATTTGATGTTCTCCGTCGTACATGCTTATGACTAATCTATTAGTTTTAGATTGGTACAGTTGAGACATCATTTTTGAAGAGAGTGGATCTCCATTAGTCACTATTTCTACTAGAGCAACTTTAGATAATTCTTGAACAATATAACTTATATCCTTATGAAGTAAGGGTTCTCCATACCCACATAAACAAACAGATCCATTAAATCCAATTTCTTTTAGTTCTCTGCAAATTTTATCTATTAGAAATCTGCTCATTTTCATATATGTGTCGGGTGCCAAATCTTCATTGGATTTTGGACAAAAATCGCATTTTCTATTGCATGCGTCTATTAAGCTTAACTCTATCCATGATGGTAACGGAACTTTTTTAAAAAATTTTATATTTTCATTTACTAAAGGAGCTCTTCTTTTTAAATTTTTTTTTATTGTTTTTATTGGATCCATAAGGAACTTATTATATTAAAAATCAAATGTTTAATATAATGATTTATTATAATTTATCATATGATTAAAAAAATTAATAACATATTAAAAAAACTATCAATTATTTTTTTTTCATTGGGTATAATTCTAGCAATATTTGCTATTTATAATCACCCCCTTGTTGGAGACGACTATTATCTAAAATTTCAGATTAACCAATCTTCAAGTTTTTATAATTTTTTTTTAGAAAGATATTTTAATTGGACTGGAAGACTTTTACAAATTTTCTTGAGTTATTTTATTTATTCAAATGAATTTAATCACGCTATAATAAAATTATTAATAATTCCAATAGTTGGAATGAATATTTACTTAATAATATTTAAAATAGTTGGTAAACTAAAAATTTCATATACTGACTATATTATATTTTTTATTTTAACTTGGTTTATTTATCCATCAATAGCAGAGACAATTTTTTGGACAGCTGGATTTATAACATATTTGATCCCACTTTTCTTTTTATTGCTATATTTAAGTTTTTTTTTCAAAAATGAAAAAAATATTAAAAAAAATGTTTTTTTTTACACAATAGCACTTATTGCTAGTTTTCTAGCTGGATCGGCACACGAACAATTATTTGCTGGTGGTTTTATTATAAGTTCATGGCAAATTTTTAATTTTTATCAAAAAGATAAAAATAAAATAAAATTTTTACTACCAATTTATTTTATGTTTGTTTTAGGAGGCCTATTTTTGTTTTTGTCGCCCGGAAACTTTAATAGAATTGATGCTTTGGGGTCCACAAATTTTTTATCAACTCTATATAAATCATTAATATTTATTTTTAGCTCATTATTCTATCTGGGCGATGTTCATGCATCGTTAATTTTATACTTAATAATTTTTATTTTATTTATATGCTTTAACAAAAAAGTGAATTATAAAGCCTTTAGCTCAAACTCAAACATATTATGGGTAACAGCTTTTTTCATTTCTTTGTTTATAGTAATTCCAGCTATAAACGCTGCATCTGAGCGGTTACTTTTTTTTCCGATAGTTTTTCTATACATTTTTTTTTTAAAAATTATTTTTTTTAACAATCAATTTACAAATGTAATTTATAAAAATTATAAAAATATTTTTTGTTTAAATTTATGTTTAATTTTTGTATTAGATTGTTTTTTAGGGTCGATTACAAATTATTATTATAACAAAGAAAATAATAAAAGATTTCTCTCGATTGAAAAATTTTTATTAACAAAAGAAGATTCCTTTTTAAAAATTTCTCATTATACGATTGTACCATCGAGATTAACATTTATTCAAACACCTGCTCATGATAGTAAATTTTTAGAGAATATTTCTAAAGAATATAAAATTAAAATTAAATATTTAGAAACCTATCCTAGGTCTTTTAATATAAAAAAAGAAATAAAGTTTTTATTTCAATAGTTTAATTTTTAAAATTTATTTTTTCTTCAATAACTATTGTTTTATTTTTTTTTAGCTGAAGATAAATTCTAAGTACATATTCTCCCATTATTGAAAAAAAAATAAAAAATAAAAAAATTGTTATTAAAATTATATTCCTAAAAATATCTAAATATTTAAATAAATGAATTAAATTCCAAATTGTAAAAAAAAATGATGAAATAGTAAAAAAAAATGCAATCTTTCCAAAATATCTTATAAAAATTGGCGTTTCCTCTATCAGAGCATTAATTGCATAAGTAAAAGACTTATACAAACCTAACTTACTCTTTCCATATAATCTTTTATTTCTTGTATATGGAATGCCAATTGATCTCTTAGAATAAGAAAATGATAAACCTCTAACATAGGGATAAAGACTATTATCATCTCTTAAATCATTAATAATCTTTTTATCAATTATTCTAAAATCCCCAGCATTTAATGGATAGTTAATTTGAGTTTGTAAATTCATAATAATATAGAAAAATTTTCTCAATAAGTTTATGACGGTGTTTTCAAGTCTTTTTACTCTCACTCCATAAACAAGATCATAACCTTTTTCCCAATATTCTAAGAAAATTTTAATCAAATCTATTGGATCTTGAAGATCACAATCAATAACAATAGCCGCATCACCTGAACTGGACTTATAACCTTCGAGTATGGACTTGTCATAACCAAGATTATTCTTAAATCTTAAATATTTAACTGAACAATCTTTTTTACATATATTAGAAATGATATTTTTAGTTTGATCGTCACTGTGATTATCTGTGAAGATAATTTCATATTCATAATTTAATAAATTATTCTTAAATAATTCTTTTATTTTATTGTAAGCAAAATCAATGTTTTCTTCTTCATTATAAACAGGGATACAAAAAGATATTTTTTTCATAAATTTATTTAATATAATTTAAGATTTCAAATAAACTTGAAATTTTTTTCAAATTACCATCCATTTTACCTAATTTCTGACGACTGTAATATAAAAAAAATAAAAGTTGTTTTTTCAAAGTAGTATCTTGATAAATTTTTGGTATATCAATTATTTTTTTACTAATTTTTAAGATTATTTTTTTATCGTTAAAAAAATTCAAAATAATTTTTTTATTGTTTTGTAAAATAAATTTAATAATTCTTTTCCTGCTAAAAGAATTTCTTGAATGGTAGATTTTAATAATAATATTATTTTTATTTGCAATTTCAAAAGAGTTTTTTTTATATATAATAAATTTTTTATTTAAAATAAAATTATTATCAACTTTGAGGACTGATAGAATACTATATATATGAAAAAAAATATCTCTGATAAAACTTATTTTTTTATCATGTCTTTTTAACATTCCATTCTTTACTTCTCTTTTTTTATCATTCCATTGAAAAAAAATTTTTTTTATTCTTTGATCTTTAATAAATTTATATTGCAAATAATGAAAATAATAAGCATAAAAATATTGCATTCCTAGAATTATATTTGCATTATTTTTTTTAGTAATTTTTAAAATTAGTTTAATTTTTTTTTGGTTTAAAAAAACTGGTTTTTCAACAAGTACGTCAAAATTTTTTTTTATAAGATATATAATTGATTTGTAATGATCGATATTTTTATTGGCTATTATTGCTTTGTTGCAATCAATCAAGGAAAAGTCTTTTTTTTTTACAAAAGAAAAAGCTTTTAAGCTATTTGCTTCTTGCCATTTTATTAATTGATCAGGATACTTTGTATAAATAAAAATTTTTTTTATGTTGCGAAAATTATTTAATATTTCTGAAATTATTTCTTTTGCCCATCTTCCAGATCCTAAAATTAAAATTGAAGACTTTAATTTTTTTTTATTTTTATTGAAAAAATTAATTTTATTTTGTATTTCTAACATTAAATCTATCACCATCTAGTATGTTGATTAACTTTCCATCAAAATTTTTTTGTTTTAAATACATCCTAATTTCTTTCGAAATATGCCAAGCAAAGTTTACTAAAACCTTAATTTTGTTAATTTTTTTAAAAAGCTCAGTATCTGACTTAATTGGTATTTGCGTTCCTGGTGCAAAATAACCAATTTTTTTCGAGGTTGGCTGCTCATAAATTGTTTTAATAATTTTTTTATTTAAACCCAATAATGTTATTAAAATAGCTGCTCGCCCAGGAAATGCTTTTGCATTCAGAGCTCCGTATTTATCTACTAACTTAATAATTTCTTTTTTTTTAAATACTTTCCAAAAATTTACGAATTTTGCTAACTTTGAAAAGTTTTTTTTAAAATTTTTTTCTTTTTTAATAATTTTTTTTGAAATTTTAACTCTATTTTTGTTGCCACTCATTAACACTCTAATGTTTCCTCCATATCTTCGGGGAAAGTTATATTTGAATATATTCATATTAATTTTTTCACTAATACTAATAAAAGAATGCAAAGAATATGTTCTTGGATGTTCATGATAAAAAGTGTCAAATTGATTGCCCTCAAGTACGGATCCCAAATAATGATTCTCAATTGCAAGAATTGTTTTATTATTTGAAATTATTTTTAAATTAGAAATAAGTTCATTAATGTTATCAACATGAGCAAAAACATTTGTAAAAGTTATAATATCAATCTTTTTAAATTTTTTTATGATTTTTATAGAAACTTTTTTATCAAAATAAGTATTATAAATTATATGATTGTCTTTGGTTTCTAGTGCTGCACCCGTTGGTTCTACCCCTACGGTTATAGCTCCTTTTTTGTGGAAAAAATCTAGCAAAGATCCATCATTACTACCTATGTCAACCACAACCTTATTTTTGAGACTGCCTACTGATCTTAATACATCCTGAACAAAATTTTTCATTCCATCAGTAACATCTTTTGTTAATTTTGATCTATAATGATAATCTTTATGAAATAAAATTTTTTTATTAATATTTTTTTTTTGAAAAGCAGTTTTACAAAAATTACAAAATAATATCTCTATTAAATACGATTTATTTTTTTTTTTACTACCTATTCTTTTTAAATCGTCGCAAAGAGGATGCTTGCCCAAATTTAATACATATTCTAATTTATTATCACAAATATAACAATTATTAATTAAGGTTATATATTTAAAATTTTTAATTCTCTTAACTAAAAAATTAATAGATAAAAAATATTTTTCGGTTCGTTTATATTTGTCTTTTTTTTAAGAACTAACATAATTTGCCAATAAACATAGCAATATATTCTTATTAAATTTCTAATAATTTTATAAATATTAATTATTTGTATTTACTTCTATAATAACTCAAATCTTCTTTAATATTTATTTCTTGAGCAATTTTTTTTACTAATCTTGACCTTATTTTGTAACCTGATTCAATAAACTTCAACCATTCATTATCCTCGATCTTTTGCAAAGGTGTATTTTTTAAATATATATATTTTTTTAAAAATTTTATTTTTACACAAACAGGACCATGATGCGTGTAAAAAAATTTATTATTTATTCGTTTATATGGAATTTGACTCCTTGAAATATACAAAATGTCATTATTTTTATCAAGAACGACCTTGGCAATATTTTTATTACTTTCAATGCCAATATTTTTACAATGAACAGTGCCTGCGCAATATTTATTATCATTTTTAATTTCATTATATGATTTGATAGTATCAATAATTACTTTTTTATTCAAAAATGGATTATCGCAAGATAAAATTATTGCTGCGGAATATTTTTTTTTTAAATACTTTACTCCATAACTCGCTCTCTCTGTTCCATTTAAAAATTTATTTTTAAACATAAATATATTTTTAATATTCTCAAATCTTGATAAAATTTTTTTAGAATCTGTAAATACATAAATATCATCTACTTTGATAACTTTATTAACAACTTTATAAGTTAAGGATAAAAGCTCTTTATTATTAATTTTTAAAAGTGGTTTGCCGGGCAATCTTTTGGAGTTATATCTTGCTGGAATAATGCAACAAATTTTCATGACAAATAATATATTTTTTAACTTTGATTTTAAGTTTGTAAAAACTAATCTTTTAACAACGCTGGTAAAATATTATTATATTAAAAATTATACCATTGTAATTTGTATCAAAAAATTTTTCAGTGCATAAATCAAGCCAATTGAGCTATTAGTAACGGTAAGCTTAACGTGTTACCACGCTTCCACACCCGTCCTATCAACGTCGTAGTCTACGACGGCTCTA
>Ga0114973_10001049_pt1 | contig 20689 bp, 15 predicted proteins | sample M_140807_MF_Meta_FD_87025 | JGI IMG/M metagenome (GOLD analysis project Ga0114973, IMG submission 87025) | Freshwater microbial communities from Lake Montjoie, Canada to study carbon cycling - M_140807_MF_MetaG | ecosystem: Environmental > Aquatic > Freshwater > Lake | place: Lake Montjoie...
AGCCTCGAAGATGTGCTTGAGGCGCCATTTGCGCATAGCGGCCCCTGTATGCATGAGGCATTGTTTAGCGATAACGGCTTGGCCGACGGCTTTTCCACCCTCGACATCGCCAAAGGCCTGATCGACGAAGGCTATCACCCGATGACGGTGTACTTCCCGCTTGTGGTCCATGGCGCTATGTTGGTTGAACCGACCGAAACCGAAAGCAAGGCAACGCTGGACCAGTTCATCGGCGCACTACGTTCGGTGGCGGAGCGGGCAAAGGCGGGCGACCCGTCGCTGAAGTCCGCGCCGCATCACGCACCGCGCCGTCGCCTTGATGAAACCCAGGCTGCGCGCAAGCCAGTGCTGGTGTGGCGGGAACCCGAACAGTTGGTTGCAGCCGAGTGAGCGGCCCGCAACCGTTTGTGTTTGAGGCCGGCGTCGAGGTCAAACGCTACGCGCCCGCGACCGAGCGGAACCGCGATGTGATTGCCGAAACCTTAGTGAATGTGCTTCCTGCAGAGGGGGTGGTGTTAGAAATCGCCAGCGGGACTGGCGAACATGCTGTGCACTTTGCGCAGCTGTTTCCGGCAATTACGTGGCAGCCAAGCGACCCTGACCCCATTGCCATTGCATCGATCAATGCATGGCGTGCCGACTATGCCGTGCCGAATCTGCAGCCGGGGATGTTGCTGGATGCCTCAGCGGACTGGACAATCGCGCACGCCGACGCGATTGTCTGCATCAACATGGCGCATATTAGCCCATGGGCGGCCACAGTCGGGTTACTCCGCAACGCCGCGCGCCTTTTGCCGCAATCCGCGCCGCTTTTCATCTATGGGCCATTTCGCCAGCGCGACGTCCCCTTAGCCGAAGGTAACGCGTCATTCGACACTGCGCTGCGGCAACAGAACGCGGAATGGGGTCTGCGTTATGTTGAGGACATTACCGAAGAAGCGCGCGACGTCGGCTTGGCTCTGGATCAGATTATCCCGATGCCGTCGAACAACCTATCGCTGATTTTCTGTCGTTGAGGGACACTTCAGTCCTCGCTCGGATTAGCAAATCGCAGCATTGACACGCCGCTATAATCTCTCGACAAAACACATCAGGCCTCTGCAAAATACGGTCATTCTTGGGAGATAATAACATGGTCGCTGCCGGTTACGACATACTTACGTTCGATGGCTTCTTGAAGCATTGGACGACGGAAAGACCGGATTGGGCTGCGCTCTCACAAGATAACGCGCATTTCACATATGCGCAGTTGGAAGAACGCACCGCAAAAATCGCAACTATGCTGCTTGGGCTGGGTTTGAAAAAGGGCGACCGCGTTGCCTGGATTGGCAAGAACAGCGATCTGTATTTTGCGCTTTTCTACGGCGCGGCTCGCGTAGGCATCGTCATGGCCCCGATTGGCTGGCGTTTGGCGCCCGCCGAATGGTCCTATATCGCCAAGGATACCGGCGCGCGCGTTTTGTTTGCAGGACAAGGGTTTGAGGCTGGTGTTCAGGCGCTTGGCGATCAGACTGCTACTGTCGAGCGCGTAATCGGCGAGGACGAAGCGCGGCAGATGATCGACGCCGCGCCGCGTGCGCCGTTCGACGCTGCTGGCGCCGATGACGCCGCGCTGCAGCTTTATACGTCAGGCACCACGGGTAATCCCAAGGGTGCGGTGCTCTCCAACCGAAACCTCTTTGCCTTGCGCAAAAATGCGGCTGAAGAAGAACATGCCTATAGCAAGTGGGATGATGATGAGGTTGTCCTTATCGCCATGCCCTGCGCGCATATTGGCGGGACCGGGCTTGGCATTATGGCGCTGGTGTCTGGTCTGCCGGCGCTGGTACAGGCCGAATTTACGCCAGATTCGGTCTTTGATGGCATCGAAAAGGGCGGCGCAACGCGCTTGTTCATCGTGCCCGCCGCCTTGCAGATGATGGTTAACCACCCCAGATGCCGTGATGTCGATTATAGCCGGCTCAAATATATCCTCTATGGCGCAGCGCCCATTCCGCTTGAACTATTGCGCCAGTGCATGGACGTTTTCAGCGCCGAGTTCATTCAAGTCTACGGCATGACGGAAACGACGGGCACCATTTGCATGTTGCCGCCTGAGGATCACGACCCCAATGGCAATAAACGGATGCGCTCGGCTGGCAAACCACTGCCCGGTGTAGAATTACGCGTCGTTGATGGGGCGGGGAATGATGTTCCTGTGGCTGATGTCGGCGAGATATGGACGCGGTCATCTAACAACATGCTTGGCTATTGGAACTTGCCTGATGCCACGAAGGGTACTGTCGCCGAGGGTGGTTGGATAAAGACCGGAGATGCCGGATATCTTGATGAAGACGGATATATGTACATCCACGACCGCGTGAAGGACATGATCATAACCGGCGGCGAAAATGTGTATCCTGCGGAAGTGGAAAGCGCGATTTACGGCCATCCCGATATATTGGAGGTCGCCGTCATTGGCGTACCTAATGAAAAATGGGGCGAGGCGGTGAAGGCGGTATGCGTTCCCAAACCCGGTGCTCAGGTGGATCCCGAAAGCGTAATCGCTTGGGCCCGCGCACGCATTGCCGGTTTCAAGGTGCCACGTTCCGTCGACATCATTGCGGCGTTGCCCCGCAATGCGTCAGGAAAGATACTCCGCAAGGATTTACGCGCGCCTTATTGGGCTGGTTACGACCGGCAGGTGAATTAAAGCTTATTGGAGGCCTGCGGCTGCAACCGGCCAACTTCCAATATTGCCTATGTTCCTCAGCGTCCCACGCTGACATAATTGAACCCAGCGGCCTGCGCTTCTTCGGTGCCATATATGTTGCGCAAATCCACAAGAACATCGCCCGCCATCGCGGCGTGGAGTTTCTCGAGGTCGAGCGCACGATATGCGTCCCACTCGGTAATCAAGGCCACCGCTTGTGCATCTTGCGCGGCGTCATAGGCACTGCTGGCCATGATGACATCGGGAAGGATTTTTGTTGCTTCCTCCATACCTTCGGGGTCATGTGCATGCACAATTGCGCCGGCATCGAGCAAGGTCTGAACAATCGCAACGGACGGCGCATCGCGCATATCATCTGTATTGGGTTTGAACGTCAGGCCAAGTAGACCAATTTTCATGCCCCGCACATCACCGCCCAGCGCGGTGATGATCTTGCGGCCCATAGCACGCTTTCTAAGGTCATTTGCCTGCACGACAGCCTCGACTATCCGAACGGGCGTTTCATGGTCCTGAGCGGTTTTGAGAAGCGCCAGCGTGTCCTTTGGAAAGCAACTGCCGCCATAGCCAGGACCAGCGTGTAAGAACTTTGACCCGATGCGATTATCAAGGCCGATGCCGCGCGATACGTCTTGCACATTGGCGCCCAGTTTCTCGCATAGATCCGCCATTTCATTGATAAAGGTGATTTTCGTCGCCAAAAATGCGTTCGCGGCATATTTGATCAACTCGGATGAACGGCGGCTCGTGAACAATAAAGGCGATTCGTTGAGAAACAGAGGACGATACACAGCGCGCATGACATCGCGCGCCCATTCAACGTCGCTGCCCACGACGATGCGGTCAGGACGCTTGAAATCACCAATGGCAGCGCCTTCACGCAAGAATTCGGGGTTTGATACGACTGCAAACTCAAGCTGTGGGTTGGTTTCGCGAATGATGCGTTCAACTTCGTCGCCAGTGCCCACAGGAACGGTAGATTTTGTCACGACAACGGTCCGCGGATCAATGGCGCTGGCCAGTTCCTCGGCAGCTGCATAGACATAGCTCAGGTCCGCATGGCCATCGCCACGGCGCGACGGCGTGCCAACGGCTATGAAAACAGCGTCGCACCCTTTGACCGACCGCAGGACATCCGTTGAAAAGCTCAGCCGTCCAGCGTCTACGTTCGATTTAACCAATGCGTCCAAGCCGGGCTCGTAAATCGGCATGATGTTTGCGTTCAATCGGTCGATCTTTGCCGCATCCTTGTCTACGCAGACAACTTCATGTCCGAAATCCGCAAAGCACGCCCCAGACACAAGGCCGACATAGCCCGAACCGATCATTGCAATCTTCATTGGATATCCCTCTTTCAGACGGCTGTCGAATAGCAGCGCCTTATGACGTTATTTGGTCAGGAACAAGTGTTGCAGCGCGGCTCTGCGATACTAAGCAGGTAATAGACGATCTTGTCGACGCGCATTCCAGACAATCTCAGCTATGCGCTGGCTGACGTACCCATCTCCAAACGGATTATGTGCCCGCACCATGGCGGAATAAGCGGCATCATCGTCTAAAATATTGGAAACCTCCAAAATTATCCTGTGTTTATCAGTGCCGATTAGCTTTGCGGTGCCTGCGGTAATGCCCTCAGGGCGCTCGGTAGTGTCACGCAGAACCAGCACAGGTTTGCCAAGCGCTGGTGCCTCTTCTTGAACGCCGCCGCTGTCGGTAAGCATGATGTGACTAATCGACAAAAGATGGGCGAAATTCGGATAATCGAGCGGCTCGATGAGCGCGACATTTGGTAAATTTCCCAATGCAGCATCCATTATCGCGCGGACATTTGGGTTCATATGTACGGGGAAGATACATGCCACATCGTCGCGTTCTGCTATGGTCGCGATCGCCGCAGCGATATTGCCCATGCTATCTCCGAAATTCTCACGGCGGTGCGTGGTAATGCATATGATCTTGCGGCCAAGAAAAAGGGCCTCAAGCGGCGCGAGCCTATTGACCAAAGATGGGTTTTGCGCGATGCGCTTCGTCACCCAATGCAGTGCGTCAATCACGGTATTGCCCGTCACAAAAACACGGTTCGCTGGAACCGCCTCAGACTGCAACGCCAATGCTGAAACAGCAGTCGGCGCAAAATGCTGATCAGCAATAGTGCCAATAATTTTGCGGTTAACTTCCTCGGGCCACGGCCGGTAGATGTCGCGGCTGCGCAACCCAGCCTCAACATGGCTCACTGGAATTTTGCGATGATAAGCTGCAAGCGCGCCCACCATGGCTGTTGCCGTATCACCTTGAACAATGACGCGGTCTGGTTTGGCGGTATCAAGCACTGAACCAATTGCCTCCAGCAGCCGGGCGGTGAGCGCATCAAGCGACTGGCCGGGCTGCATCAGATCAAGGTCATAATCCGGCATAATTCCGCTGATCGCCAGAACTTGATCTAGCATTTGTCGATGCTGGGCGCTCACCAGAACTTCAGTCCGCATGTCCGAATATCGGGTTAAGGCATCAATAACGGGGAAAAGCTTAATCGCTTCGGGCCGCGTCCCGAAAATCACCATATTCTTGTGCATGTCCGGTCCCTGTGTCTTTTGCTCGAGGCAAAACCGCAGATAAGACTAACATTTTAAGAAGTGACGAAATGTTCTACGAAGTTATTGAAATACCTAGCTAAGCCTAGCGTAAAGCAGGTATCAAGCGGAAGGATGCTCTTGCGCTTCCATCTCTTGCGCAAGTCGGCGTGACACTGCTTCGGGTGAGCCGGTAAATTTGGCGAGGCGCGCATAAATCAGCGGAATGAGCACAAGAGTAATGAGCGTCGCGAGCGTTACACCGAATACAATAACTACGCCGATTGCGGACCGCGCCGCGCCGCCGGCACCGCCGGCAATTGCCAAGGGTATCGCGCCGAACACGGTTGCGATGGACGTCATTAAAATTGGGCGTAAGCGGCGCGCAGCGGCCTGCTGAATCGCGTCGAGAATTTCCAGACCTTCATCACGCAATTGATTGGCAAATTCGACAATCAAAATCCCGTTTTTCGCGGCCAGCCCGACGAGCATCACAATACCTATCTGACTATATAGGTTCAGCGTCATCCCAGTGAGGGCAAGCCCAATTATGCCGCCACCGACAGCTAGGGGCACTGTGGTGATAATCGTGACCGGATGCACAAAGCTCTCAAACTGAGCCGCCAGCACCAAATAGACGAGAAGAATGGTTAGGGAGAAGACCACGATAATGGAACCGCCCGTTTCCTTGAACGCCTGACTTTCACCGCGATAGCCAACGGCCAAAACCTCGGGCGATGCGGCAGCTTGTTCTTCGAGAAATGCCAGTGCTTCACCCATAGAGTAGCCGGGTGCCAGACCGCCCGATAGAGTAATGGCGCGCAGTTTGTTGAAGCGGCCCAAATCGCGTGCGCCGGCTGTTTCAGTATATTTGATGACGTTGGCCAAAGAAACGAGCGCGCCATCGCGCGTTCGCAATTGAATGGCGGCAAGATTTTCCGCTGTGGCACGATCTTTCGCGTCCGCCTGTATGATGACGCGATACTCTTCACCACGGTCCACATAGTTTGAAACCCTGCGCGACCCCAACAGTGATTGAAGCGCCTGACTGACATCGGCTACCGATACGCCTAGATCGCCAGCGCGCGCGGTATCGACCTGAATCTCCATCTGTGGCTTGGTTTCTTTATAATCTGAATCGAGATTCACGATTCCGGGATTTTGACTTGCTGCTGCCAATATCCGGTTGCGTGCAACGGTTAGCGATTCATAGGTCGAACCTGCAATGACGAAATTCAGTGGCTGGCCCCGACCGCGCCCGATGGAGGAACGAACTGACGCGTTGCCTCGCACCGCAGGCAACTCGGCGAGAGCCTTGTTGACCTGTGCGACCACATCTTCGGTCTTTTCGGTGCGCTCTTCCCAAGGCTTAAGGAAAATCGTGAACGAACCTGAATTGAAATCATCGCTTGCTGAATAGCCGCCAGGCGTCCGCTGGATCACGGAGCGAACGGTGCCCTTGTCGCGCAATTTAAGCAATGGTTCGGACGCCTGCAGCATATATTTGTCCATTGCCTCATAACCAGTGCCTTCAGGGGCGGCTATATTAGCGCTCAGGATGCCTACGTCTTCAGCCGGCGCTAGTTCCGACTGAACCGTCGTAAACAGGAACCCGGCGACCATTAAGAACACAAGCACGCCCAGCAGTGTCACGAGCGGCTTTGCAATGACGCGCGCAAGCAAGTTGGAATAACTTTGCTCAATCCGCTGAAACTTTTCATCTACCCAAGATGCCAAGCGTCCGCGCTTCTCTTGCTTTAGCAATTTCGAACACAGCATCGGAGCAAGGCTAAGTGCGACGAAACCGGAAAAGGCGACAGCAGCTATCATGGCGCCCGCCAGCTCGCGGAACAGCAAGCCTGTTTGTCCTGCAAGGAACATCACCGGCACAAACACCGCGCAAACAACGATGGTAGTCGAAATGACCGCAAAAGCGACTTGTCGCGTACCTGTTACCGCAGCAACCAAAGGCGGCTCGCCCTGCTCGATCCGGTGATAGACGTTTTCAAGCACAACAATGGCGTCGTCCACAACCAAGCCGATGGCCAAAACGAGCGCCAGTAGTGTGAGTAAGTTGATGGAAAAGCCTAACATCCACAACACGGCAAAGGTCGCAAGAAGGCAGATCGGAACGGTAACCGCGGGAATGATAGTCGCGCGCCAACTGCCCAAAAACAGGAAAATGACCAGAACAACCAGTGCTGCTGCTTCAGCTAGAGTTATCCAGACGCCACTTATAGCCTTGCCGATGAACAGCGAGTCGTCGGAGCCGACGGAAATCGTCATGCCGCGCGGGAGCGCAGGCTTAATCTGCTCTGCGAGCGCCTTGGCACTTTCCGCCACGGCCAAGGTGTTTGCCCCTGACTGGCGCACAATGCCTAAGCCTAAGGCTGACTCGCCGTTTAGTCGAAATGCCGCATACGGGTTTTCTGGACCTGTTTCGACCCGCGCAACGTCGGATAAACGGGTGAGCGATCCGTCAGCGCCCCGGGCGACCACCAACTGCCGAAATTCGGCTTCGTTACCAAAGGGGCGGCTGACCCGAAGCGTGACGTTTTGGTCGGTAGATTCTAAACGCCCGGCGGGCAACTCGACATTCTGGCTACGCAAGGCATTTTCAACATCGAGCGGGGTCAATCCTAGCGCAGCCAGCCGGTCAGGCTGAAGCCAGATACGCATTGATGGCCGCGCTTCGCCGCCGACAAAAATGCGGGCTACACCGTTGATAGCCGAAAAGCGGTCGACGAGATTGCGGTCTACATAATCGCTTAATTCAAGACGCGACCAGCCCGGTTTGGATACAACGAGGAACAGGATCGGCGATGCATCGGCGTCCACTTTGCGCACCTCGGGTGCCAAAACCTCTTCAGGCAAATCATCCGCCACGCCACCTACGCGGTCGCGCACATCATTGGCGGCGCTATCGACGGGGCGACCGGGCGCAAACTCAATGGTGATTTCGGATTGACCATCACGTGAACGCGACGTGATGGTTTGGATACCTTCAATTCCGGCAAGCGCGTTTTCGAGAACTTGAGTCACGCGCGTTTCAACAACGCTTGCGGCAGCGCCAGTGTAGGCCGTCCCAACAGATACGATTGGGGGTTCGGTGTCAGGATATTCCCGCACCGGCAAATTCAAAAAGCCAACGATCCCGACCAGCACCATAAGTATGGCGATAACCCCGGCAAATACCGGTCTGCGGACGGAGATGTCGGAAATGCTCATGTCAGATCTGCATCAACGTGCTTTGTTCGATGTGTCGCTGCCTTTGGCTTTGCCCGTGCGAACAGTCGCGCCATCAGAAAGCTTCACAATGCCCTCGGTTACAATCCGGTCGCCAACATTTAGTCCTTTAATGACTTCGACAAGATTGCCATCGCGCGCACCCGTTGTAACGGGCATGCGTTTAACCTTGAAATCCACCCCCATGATGTAAACAAAACTGGTGTCGCCTTCCCGAACCAACGAAAGCTCGGGAACCGCTGTGGCGACGCGCGTTTTTGATGTGATCGTTACCGAGAGCAGCATGCCGGGTTTCAGCAAAGCATCGCGGTTGGGCAATATTGCACGTAACGTAGCTGTTCGGGTTTGCGGGTTGATTACCGGATCAATTGCCATAATCTTTCCGGATGCGACATAGTCGGGATAGGCAGACGCCTTGGCAGTAATCTGCTGCCCAATCTGAACATTTGCAAGCATCGTCTCGGGAACGGTAAAGTCCAACTTTATGGAGCTGAGATCACTTACGGCCGCGATTTCGTCACCCGCGCTAACGATAGCGCCAATGGATATGCGCCGCAACGACACTTGGCCGGAGAATGGCGCACGGACGACGCGGTCGCCAATCGAGGCGCGCGCCTCATTTGCAATGGCCTTTGCTGCGCTGGCTGAAGCTGTTTGGGCGTCCAAACTTGCGTTGGTCGCAAAGCCACGACGGTGGAGTTCGGTGATACGCGCGAGCTGCTGCTCTGTCTCGCGAACCCGCGCCTGCGCGCTGGCGAGAGAGGCGGTTTCCTGACTTTGTGCGAGCACAGCAAGCATCTGCCCTTTTTGGATATAATCCCCATCGGAAAAGCCAAGCTGTGTTATCCGTTCGGTAACCGGTGCGCGCACGGATACTTGTTCGTTGGCGTTAGCTGTGCCGATGGCGACGTAATTATCCGAGAATTGATTTGAGACTGCTGGTCCGACTGTCACCAATGGCGCAGGGCGTTCACGCTTTTCATCGCTTCCGCCACCACATGCTGCAACACAGAACATCAATGAGAGAAGGATAGGTTTGCGCATTTTTTCACCGAGTGGGGAGAGGACGGACATGAATTTTCTTTACCTGTTGGCGAAACTAACTGCAATCGAACAGTATTTTTCGACGAATGGAGTTTTTTTTAACGATTCCGCTTGTGACAGCGCGCAAATTGAACTGCGCGCTGGGATTTACAATCGGGTCTCGTATCAACGCCGGATTAGGTGATCGAAAGCCGACAGGCCAGCCTATGCCCCTTCGCCCATGGCAACGATAATATAGACATTTAGTGACTTCCGAGACACCTTTTGCATTATTCCAGTGATGGAAGGAGGTGTTTTCGATGACGAAAAACGACGAGCGCGAGGTACAGCGCAAGCTTCGGGTGCTGAACCGGGCAAAGGCAAGATGGGCCCGCCCGATCGGGGCGTGCCGGAGGACAGCAAGCGCGTCGGTTCGGCCCCAATGGCGCGCCGATAGGCCGCTGCATGTCGCCGCGACCTGCATGACAGCGGACTGCCGGGCTATTTGCAAACCGCCGAGAGGCCAGGCTGGGCGTTGATCGCCTGCCGCATCGCGCCGGAATATCGGGTCGATGATTGCGCAGGGCTCGGTGAATATTCCGATGGCTCGCACATCCAGCGCTTGGTCCGCGCCGCCGCCTTGCAATTCCGCCTGCGCCTGCCGCGGGTGGGCGGCGAATCCAAGCATGAAGGATTGGGGCGCATCAGGAGCGATCAAGGGATCCGCAACAAATAATCGCCGAAGCAGTTTAGACTAACGACTATAATCTGTTATTGAAAATTACAGGCTCTGCTAAGAGGATCGGTGAAACATCTGATCTGTGTCGTTGTTTCGCAGACCAACTTAGACTTGCATCTGAAATTGAAGGAACTTGCTATGACCGCCGACACTACTTGCCCGATGGGCCATGGAGATGCCTCTATCCGCACGCTACTGGGGCGCCAGAACAAGGATTGGTGGCCGGATGCACTGGCGGTTGACGTGCTTGCTCCTAACGGTGCTGCCAATCCGATGGGCGACGATTTCAGCTATGCCGAAGCGTTCAAGTCGCTCGATTACGCCGCGCTCAAGGCCGATCTCACTGCCTTGATGACCGACAGTCAGCCGTGGTGGCCGGCTGATTATGGCCACTACGGTCCGTTCTTCATCCGCATGTCCTGGCATGCAGCCGGCACCTATCGGACCGGTGACGGGCGTGGGGGTGCCAATTCCGGGCAGCAGCGCTTCGCTCCGCTCAATTCGTGGCCGGACAACGGCAATCTTGACAAGGCTCGGCGCCTACTGTGGCCGATAAAGCAGAAGTATGGTCAATCGATCAGCTGGGCCGACCTGTTCGTCCTCGCCGGCAATGTTGCAATCGAATCGATGGGCGGCCCGGTGTTCGGTTTCGGTGCCGGCCGCGCCGACGTCTACGAACCCGAAAAGGACATTTACTGGGGGGACGAGGACAAGTGGGTCAACGAAGGCGTGCAGACTCGGATCGACCCCGAGCGCGGCTTTGCAGAACTCGACGGACCACTCGCGGCGATACAGATGGGTCTGATCTACGTCAATCCTGAAGGTCCCGGCGGCAATCCCGATCCGCTGCTTTCGGCGCGTGACATGAAGGCGACCTTCCTGCGCATGGCTATGGATTCGGAAGAAACCGTGGCGCTTACCGCTGGCGGGCACACCTTCGGCAAGGCGCACGGCAACGGTGATGCTTCGCTGCTCGGCAAAGCGCCAGCGGGCGGCGATCTCGGCTCGCTTGGCTTCGGCTGGATCAGCAGCGCAGAACATGGCGGCATCGGCGAGCATACCGTTACCAGCGGCATCGAAGGATCTTGGGTCAACACGCCCACGACGTGGAGTGAGAACTACTTCCGCCTGCTGCTCGACTACGATTACGAGTTGGTTCACTCGCCAGCCGGCGCGCAGCAATGGCAGCCGATAAACCAGAAGCCCGAGGACATGGCCCCTGCGGCGTGGGACCCCGAGGTCAAAGTCCCGACGATGATGACCACCGCTGACATGGCACTCAAGCTGGATCCCGAATTTCGGGCGGTGAGCGAGAAGTTCCGCACCGATCATCAGGCCTTCAAGGATGCCTTCGCGCGCGCTTGGTTCAAGCTGACGCACCGCGACATGGGACCCAAAGTCCGCTACCTCGGCCCCGAAGTTCCGTCCGAAGACCTGATTTGGCAGGACCCGGTTCCGGCTGGACAGGAACCGTCAGCCGCCGATATCGCTGCGGTCAAAGCGAAGATCGCCAGTAGCACGTTGACCGTCAGAGATCTGGTCAAGACCGCCTGGGCCTCGGCCAGTACCTATCGCAAGTCGGACCATCGCGGTGGTGCCAACGGTGCGCGGATCGCGCTCGCTCCGCAGAAGGACTGGGACGTTAACGAACCGGCCATGCTGGCCAAGGTTCTCGAAACCTTGAACGACCTGCGCGGCAGCATGAGTTTGGCCGATGCGATCGTGCTCGGCGGGGTGGTTGGTCTGGAAAAGGCGATTCTGGATGCCGGCTTCACCGTCGAAGTACCTTTCATCGGCGGGCGCGGCGATGCCACGCAGGACCAGACGGATGTCGAAAGCTTCCACTGGCTCGAACCGCAGGCCGACGGTTTTCGCAATTACCTGCCCAAGAAGCTGCGCGTAAAGACCGAAGAAATGCTGCTCGATCGCGCGTCGCTGCTCGATCTATCTGCACCGGAAATGACCGTGCTGGTCGGCGGCCTGCGCGTGCTCGGTGCCAACTTCGGCGGACGTGATCATGGCCATTTCACTAAGCGTTCGGGGCATCTGACGAACGACTTCTTCGTCAATTTGCTCGACATGACCAATGCGTGGAAAGCAAGCGACGAGAGCGAAGAAGAATACGTTGCCACCGACCGTTCCACTGGCGGTGAGAAATGGCGCGCCAGCCGAACCGATCTGGTGTTCGGTTCCAATTCCGAACTGCGCGCCATTGCCGAAGTCTACGCCGAGAAGGGCCATGAAATGAAGTTCGTGAAGGACTTCGTGGCGGCCTGGACGAAAGTGATGAACGCCGATCGCTTCGATCTGGCTTGAATGCACAGGCTCCATCCAGCAATATGCTGCCGGCGATACCTGTTGCCAAATCGCATAATGCGCGAGAGCCGAACGCTCGGGACACGCAGTCCCTTGGACGCAAACTGATCAGAGGGTATTAGATTGGTTGCTCTGGAGAGGAATAGGCAGCCTAGATGAGGCGTCGAACATATTTCGGCAATGAATGTGCGTGAACAATTTACAAGCAAGGTCTGTTAAATTTTGGTTTGGGATGGACAAGTGACTAGTGGGCGCATAGCAATTAGAGATCGTAGGCTTAGTCCGAATGAAGGAATACAATAAGGAATTGGCAAAAAAGCAATCGTTAAAAAGCATCGTGCTTATTCTGGCAGCAGGCTTGTCGGCATGCGGTGATGGAAGTAGTTCCGGAGGCGGAACGGATGTCGTGCTACCAACAAGTTCAACGCCGCCGCCTTCACCCCCATCGTCGACCACCTGCAGCTTGGTCAACCGGCAGAATTTTGCTGCGTCCGTTCTGAACGAATGGTATCTTTTTCCTGAAACCTTACCGTCGGCTTTAGACCCAGCAGCCTACACTTCAGTCCAGGCCTATATCAACGCATTGACTGCCACAGCTCGCGGGCAGGGTCGCGACCGGTACTTCACCTATGTCACTTCAATTCAGGAAGAAAATGCCTATTACGCCTCGGGTGCTACGGCAGGCTTTGGAGTGCGACTTGCTTATCAAGGCAGCCGCATTTTCGTAATTGAGGCGTTTGAAGGGGCGCCTGCGCTTGCAGCAGGTATCGACCGTGGCACCGAAATTCTGGCGATAGGAACGAATACGTCAAACCTGGTTTCTGTGGCTGACATATTGGCCACACAAGGCTCTGCGGGCATCTCGAGCGCCTTGGGTCCAAACACGGTTGGTACAAGCCGAGTTTTGCGTATCAGTGATGCATCGGGTGCACGCAACATCACCGTTGCCAAGGCAGATTATAACATCGACCCGCTATCATCGCGTTATGGGGTGAAGGTCATTGATAATGGCGGCGGACAGCGCGTCGGGTATATTAACATGCGCACATTCATTTCGACCGCTGATAATCAGTTGCGCACGGCTTTTGCGGATTTCCGCGCGCAGGGGATCACGAACTTTGTCATCGACTTCCGCTATAATGGTGGCGGATTGGTCTCTACGGCTGAGGTCATGGGCGACTTGCTTGCTGGCAACCGCTTTAGCAGCGATATATTCTCTGTGACCCGCTTCCGTGCCTCAAAGGCGTCAAATAATGAAACCAAGAGATTTGCGCCACAAACACAATCGGTCTCGCCGGTCAGAATTGCGTTCATCGCCACAGGCGCCACCGCGTCTGCCAGCGAGTTGGTGATGGCCAGCTTCGTTCCGTATCTTGGGGTCAATGCAGCGCTGATAGGCAGTAACAGCTACGGCAAGCCCGTTGGTCAGATCGCCCTAGACTTAACCGCCTGTGACGATCGTATCCGCGTCGTGGCCTTTGCGAAAGAAAACGCAGCGGGGCAGGGCGATTATTATTCTGGGCTTGCAGGTACGATGCGGTCCACCTGCGCGGCTGCAGACGACATCACACGGCCGCTGGGCGACCCGCAGGAGGCATCGCTGCGCACTGCGTTGGACTTCATTGCCGGTCGCAGCTGTACGGCCATTGTTGTCGGCCAGAGCGCGCAAAGCGCTTCCACACGCACAGAACGGCGTGTCCTGCCTGTCCCAGAAAATGCCAACACAGCGCAGCGTGACGTGTCTGGCTCATTTTAGCAGAAGATCAGGCTAAAGCAGGCAGATGGGTGCAGGCAGAAACCTTTTAACTTGATGAATGGCTAAGCTTTCCCATCGACAAGTGTTGCGTGCAATGTCACGGCTTTATTTTGGAATGAAGGTGTGACAACACCCTAAGCCAAACAAAGGCCGAAACGATATGGTTTGGGTCGCAGGAAAGAGATCATTATGGATACCGATGTTTTTGAGCAGTTCATTGAGCAGCTCCAGCGTTATGTGCGCGAGCGCCTTATCCCGGCTGAAAAAGAAATTCTCGAAACGGAAACTATCCCTGAAGCCATCGTGTCGGAAATGCGCGACATGGGTTTGTTTGGCTTAACTATGCCGGAGGAATATGGCGGTGCGGGGATGAATATTCAGCAGTATATCCGCACCATTCGTGAACTTAGCTACGCCATGCCCTGCTATAGGTCTATCACGTCGATCAACATTGGCATGGTGAGTTCGGCATTCAAGAACGGCGCTACAGACGCGCAAAAGGCTGAATGGTTGCCACGACTTGCAGCAGGGGAAATTGCTTCGTTCGGGCTTACCGAGCCAGGCTCAGGGTCCGATTCTGCCGCCATGCAGACCATCGCCGTCAAATCGGGAAATAGCTGGGTTCTTAACGGCACGAAGCGTTATATCACCAATGCGCCTTTTGCGAATGTAGCGTTGATTATGGCGCGGACAAGCAAGGAGGCCTTGCCTAAAAACGCCCATGTTTCAGCTTTCATTGTGCCTATGGACACACCCGGCATTAGCGTAGGTAAGTCCGACAAGAAAATGGGGCAGTCGGGCAGTCATATCGCGGATATCATTATGGATGATGTGAAACTCCCTGCCGATGCAATTTTGGGGGGTGAAGAAGGCAAGGGCTTCGCGTTTGCGATGAAAAGCTTAGATAATGGCCGTTTGTCCATTGGAGCTGCTGCGACAGGCTATGCGCGCCGCGCGCTCGACAGTGCGTTACGCTATGCAAATGAACGTAATGCCTTTGGGGAGCCAATTGCCAATTTCCAACTTATCCAGCAAATGCTGGCTGACAGCGACATCGAAATCTATGCAGCGGAAGCCATGTTGGAAGACGCCGCGCGCCGAGCAGACGCCGGGGAGAATGTGCTGCGCAAGGCCGCCGCGGTTAAGGTATTCGCCAGCGAAATGTGTGGGCGCGTGGTTGACCGCGTTGTCCAAATTTATGGTGGCGCGGGATATCTGGCGGAATATGATGCTGAGCGTTTTTATCGCGATGCGCGAATCTACAGGATTTATGAAGGCACAACGCAAATCCTTCAGCTTCAGATTGCCAAACATATGCTGCGCGATTGGGCTGCCCAAAACTGATGTCGGGGGGCTGATGCGTGTATAATCTGTTGGATGGTCTTAAGATTATCGAGGCGTCGTCCTTTGTGGCGTCGCCGACTGCTGGTCTGTATTGTGCGCAGTTCGGAGCAGAGGTCATTCGTGTAGATCAAATCGGCGGCGGCCCCGATTATCATCGCTGGCCAATTACGGAAGCCAATGGCTCGCTCTACTGGGAAAATCTAAACCGTGCCAAAAAGTCCGTGGCGCTGGATTTGGCGAGCCCACAAGGCCGAGAATTGCTGCAGGAATTGGTGCAGGCAACGGGGCAGTTCATCACCAACTTTCCCGCCGAGAGTTTCCTATCGCATGCGAAACTATCGGAAAAGCGACCTGACCTGGTCACCGTGCGTGTGATGGGCTGGGCTGATGGCGCGCCTGCACTGGATTATACCGTGAACAATGCAGTGGGTTATCCGATGATGACCGGCATGGGTCCCGAGCCAGTCAATCATGTCTTGCCTGCATGGGATTTGCTCAGCGGCGCGTATGCTGCCTTTGCTATGCTCGCGGCCATACGGCGGCGCGAACAGACAGGTGAGGGCAGCGAGGTACGTGTACCCCTGTCTGACGTTGCCATCGGCACTGTCGCCAATTTGGGCGGAATAGCTGAGGTGCTTCACAACAACGCCAATCGTCCGAGGCTTGGTAACGCGGTCTATGGTTTGTTCGGGCGGGACTTTGTGACCAAAGATAATGTGCGGACGATGATCGTCGTTGTGACCCATCGGCAATGGACGAACCTGCTTGGCGCACTTGGGTTAAGCAATGCGGTTGAATCGATCGAAACGGAACGGGGCGTCAGTTTTGCAAGAGATGATGGTGTGCGTTTTGAGCATCGTGATGCGCTTTATCCATTGTTTGAAAAGGCGATTGCTGCGCTTGACCATAGCCGGATGGCAGCAATGCTTGACGACGCGGGTATAGTCCATTCTGCCTATAGGACCATGTTGGATGCCGCGCATGACAAGCGTCTGGTGGTTGATAATCCAATGTTTACGGCATTTAACGCCAACCCATCGGGTTTCAAATATCCTGCTGCGGGTGCCTTTGGCACCATACCCCAAATGGAGCGTGGTGACGCCAAGGGAGCCCCGCGCAACGGTCAGCATAGCGAGGAAATATTGAGCGCTTCGCTCGGTCTGTCCTCGGGCGAAATCGCCAGCCTCATTGACTCTGGAATAGTAGGAATTGCCACATGAATAAGCTTCGCCGTGCAGCCATTGTTGCCCCTATCCGAACGCCTGTTGGCAAATTTGGCGGCGCGCTTGCCTCGTTAAATGCAGGGGAATTGGGCGGCATCATCCTGAAGGCACTGATGGAACGGACGAAGATTGATCCCACACGGGTCGATGATGTTGTCTTCGCCCAAGGCTATGGCAGTGGCGAAGCACCCTGTATCGGCCATTGGTCTTGGTTGGCGGCGGGGCTACCGATTGAAGTACCTGGTTATCAGATTGACCGACGTTGTGGTTCCGGCCTGCAAGCAATCGCGAATGCTGCGATGATGGTTCAGACCGGTGTTAGCGACATTGTCGTGGCCGGTGGATGTGAAAGCATGTCCAACGTAGAGCATTACACCACCGATATTCGCAAAGGCGTTCGCGCGGGCAACTTGACGTTGCATGACCGGTTGACGCGCGGTCGGTTGATGAGCCAGCCCGTCGAGCGCTTTGGCGTGATCAGTGGTATGATTGAGACGGCGGAAAATCTGGCGAAAGATCATGACATCAGTCGTGAAGCCTGCGACGCATATGCAGCGCGGTCGCATCAGCGCGCGGCGGCAGCATGGGCGAATGGTCTGTTTGAAGATGAGTTAGTGCCAGTGAGCATCGCGCAACGGAAGGGCGACCCGATCATCTTCGATCATGATGAAGGCTATCGTGCCGATGCGACGGCCGAGACCATGGCAGCCTTGCGTCCCTTGGAAGGTGGGGTCGTCACCGCTGGTAATGCAAGCCAGCAGAATGACGCTGCTGCGGCCTGCTTGGTTGTGGCAGAGGACAAGCTTGAAGAACTCGGGCTTGAACCCATCGCCTATTTCCATAGCTGGGCAGCCGCAGGCTGCGAACCGTCACGCATGGGCTATGGCCCAGTGCCCGCCGCCGAGCGCCTGTTTGCGCGCAATGGCCTTAGCTGGAATGATATCGGCCTGATTGAACTTAACGAGGCCTTTGCACCGCAAGTTTTGGCCTGTCTCAAAGGCTGGGGCTGGTCCGATGACGATGGCCGTCATGACATGCTCAACGTCAATGGTTCGGGTATTTCGCTTGGCCATCCTATCGGCGCAACCGGCGGACGGATATTGGCGAACCTCGCCCGCGAAATGCATCGTCGCGATGTGCGTTTCGGGCTTGAGACGATGTGCATTGGAGGCGGTCAGGGTATTGCTGCGGTGTTCGAACGCGCATGAGCTTTGCCGCTGTTCTGGAAGCCGCTGAAGGCTACTGCGATGCGGCACTGCAAATTCACGGCAGCAATCGCTATGCGCTTGAATATAAAATTAGCCGCATATTGTGCGACGGCTGTATATTAAACATCTTTGAAGGTGCTGCGGAAATTCAGGCGCAGGTCATTGCCAAGGGCCTAATCGGAGGACGGAGTTCATGAGTGCATGGGATGCATGGGTCGGGCGCGAGGAGGTGCGGACAGATCGTATCGATGATGGTCTGGCGTCGCGCTGGCTTGCGACATTGGATCGTGGCGCGTCGGGTGATGGCACCGTGCCACAGGGGCTGCATTGGTGTCTGTGCGTGCCAGACGCCCCGACGGCCCGGCTTGGCCCTGATGGTCATCCTGCGCGTCATGATAGTCCGGATAGTTTCCTTCCCCCCGTGCCGCTACCCCGCCGGATGTGGGCATCAAGCAAAGTGGAATTTTTTGCGCCCTTGATTTTGGGGGAGGCAGTTTCGCGGACGTCGCGGATTAAATCCATTACCGAAAAATCTGGCGGATCGGGCCAATTGGTCTTTGTCGATGTGGCGCATGAAACTTTTGGCGAAGCCGGCCTTGCGGTTCTCGAGGTGCAGAGCATCGTCTATCGGGATGCCGCGGCATCAGATGCTCCCTTGTCACCTCCGGTTGTCAGTGATGAGACATTTGATGCAAGCGGTTGGGGCAGCCACCGCATGCTTTTCCCCAGTACACCTTTGCTGTTCCGCTTCTCAGCGCTGACCCTTAACAGCCACCGCATCCATTATGACTTGCCCTATGCGCAAGACGCGGAACGCTATCGCGGACTTGTTGTCCATGGTCCGTTGACCGCGACATTGTTGCTGGATTTGGCACGTCGCGAGCTTGGCGACAACGCGCTGGCAAATCTTGCATTTAGAGGTCTTTCGCCCGCGATCTGTGGGGAGGTTTTGCATCTGGTGATGCGGGCGCAGGACGATACCATTGAACTCGGTGCTTTCGCCGCCGATGGGCGGCACGTCATGGCGGCTTCGGCCATCAAGAAAGTTTGAAATGACCGACAATGACAACATCTCTGAAATCCGGCGTTCGGTTCAGGCATTATGCGCCGAATTCCCCGGCGCATATTGGCGCGAAAAAGACAGCGCGCGCGCCTATCCCGGAGAGTTTGTCGATGCGTTGACTAAAGCAGGGTTTCTCGCTGCATTGATCCCTGAAAGCTACGGCGGGTCAGGGCTAAAGCTGGATGATGCAGCGGTGATTATGGAGGAAATCCAAGCCGCCGGGTGCAACGGTGCGTCGGCGCATGCGCAGATGTACATCATGAATACGCTGCTGAAATATGGCAGTGAGGAACAGAAACAGGAATATCTGCCGCGTATCGCCACCGGCGAATTGCGCTTACAGGCTTTTGGCGTTTCCGAGCCTACCAGCGGCACAGATACGCTCTCGTTGCGGACCGTTGCCGTGCGTGATGGTGATGAATATGTCATAAATGGCCAGAAAATCTGGACAAGCCGCGCAGAATATTCCGACCTGATGATGTTGCTTGCGCGGACAACGCCGCGTGAAGATGTGGCTAGCAAGACCGAAGGGCTTTCCATCTTTTTGGTCGATATGCGCAAGGTTGTTGGCAACGGCATGACGATCAAGCCAATCCGCACGATGATGAACCATTCAACGACGGAGGTTTTCTTCGACGATATGCGCATCCCCGCTTCCGCGCTGATCGGTGAAGAAGGCAAGGGCTTTCGCTACATACTTTCGGGTATGAATGCCGAACGGATACTGATTGCCGCCGAATGCATCGGTGACGCCAAATGGTTTATTAAAAAAGCGACCGATTACGGAAGCGAGCGCAATGTTTTCGGGCGTGCGATTGCCCAGAACCAAGGCGTGCAGTTCCCGATTGCGCGTTGCTATGCGCAGATGTGTGCGGCCGAACTGATGGTGCATCATGCAGCGCAGGTATTTGACGCAGGCGGCAATCCTGGCGCAGAGGCCAATATGGCCAAACTGCTCGCTTCCGAGGCAAGCTGGGCCGCTGCCGACATGTGCGTACAAACGCATGGTGGTTTTGGATTTGCTGAAGAATATGATGTCGAACGCAAATTCCGCGAAGCACGCCTATACACCGTTGCCCCGATCAGTACTAACCTGATCCTGAGCTATCTTGCCGAACATGTGCTCGGCCTGCCGCGCAGCTATTGAGAAGGAATTAGTCCGTGAATTTCGAACTCGCTGAAGAGCACCGGATGCTTAAAGACCTCGTCCGCAAATTTGTGGACGCGCAACTGATGCCGCTGGAAAGCGACGTGTTGGCGCGCGAGACAGCGGGCCAAGGCAGCTACCTGACTAAGGATGAGCAGGCGCGGGTCGATACCGTTTCTAAAGACCTTGGCCTTTGGGGGCTTGATGCACCCGAAGAAGTTGGCGGGATGAACCTTCCGATGGTCGCGATGGTTGGCGTGGGCGAGGAACTTGGGCGGACCGTAACACCCTATACGATTCCGCCAGATTCCCCCAATCTGCGTATGATGATGGCTGCCGCTGAC
>Ga0114973_10001062_pt1 | contig 20565 bp, 33 predicted proteins | sample M_140807_MF_Meta_FD_87025 | JGI IMG/M metagenome (GOLD analysis project Ga0114973, IMG submission 87025) | Freshwater microbial communities from Lake Montjoie, Canada to study carbon cycling - M_140807_MF_MetaG | ecosystem: Environmental > Aquatic > Freshwater > Lake | place: Lake Montjoie...
AAGCGACTGCGTGTCGATCAGATCACGCAAGCGGGCTACATCGCGGTGCCGCAATCCAAAACAGGCAGAGTGGTTGTCTGCCATCTTTCGGACACAACCCAGCTTGCTTTGCGCCAATCGCTGGTTGATGGCACTCGTCATCTCGCAACGCCTTGGGTGGCGAGCCATGAAACGTTTGCCGAGCAGTTTCGCCGCATCGTGTTGCTTGCAGGCGTGCGGGGCGGCACTTGGAAGTGGCTTCGTCGCGGCTCTGCGACTGACTGCGAACTTCAGCAAGCGGGTTCCGGCTCGCCGCATCTTGGTCATACGCCGGGAAGTCAGATCGCAGCTCGACACTACCTCGATCCGGCGATACTTGCTCAACGGCAGACAAACCCGCGACCACTCGCTTGACCTTTGCGGCACATCAGCAATAATCGCGCCATGCCACGCATCGACACCGACAAGCTGTTGACGATCACAAACGCCGCGAAGGTTGCGGGAGTGTCGCGCTTCTGGATGTCCCGTCAGGCGAAGGCGGGGCAGATCGCCGCAGTATGTATAGACGGCGTTTGGTTCGTCGATCGCGCCGCGGCTGCGGCATTCGTTCGCGACCCATCGCGGGGCAGGCCGCGCATCGCATCCCGCGGGTAACGACCCCGAGGGGGGGGTGCGAAAACCCATGCCTTTCACGCGCTAGGCGTGAAAAAAATCTTTTTGTAGGGGGCTTGTGCCATTATTGTCGATATGCAATATTAGACCTGTGACGTGAACGACACGACCAACACGAAAGGGACCACATGACCAAGTTTTTCGCAACGCTCGCCGACGCAAAAGCAGCCCGCAAGCCGGGGCAGAAGTTGATGAAGGTTCGCCAGTTCATCGCGACTGCCCAAACGCCGATCAACGCGAAGGGGGCCGCTGGCTACTTCGCCACTCGCTTCTTCTGCAACTAGTTTCTACGTTTCCGCACCAACCCCAATTAGGAGAATGATCATGATCACAAACCAGTTCATCCGCGACGAAGTTTCAAGCGCACTGCGATTGGCAACAGAAACATACAAGAACCAACATGATTGGTTTATGGCGCAGGCTGCAAACGCTCCACTGAATGCGATTGCTTGGGGCGAAAAACTTGTGGAAGCGTCTTCGCAACTGAACGTCATTCAGCGCGCATCCAACAAGATCAACGAAGGCGAACACTACCAACTTGACGGTGTTCTTCGCGAATTCATTCGCGTTGAAACGCTTGACGTGCTGGCAGCGGTTGGCGACGGTGACTCATCTTCAGCAATGGCAAACGCTGTTCACCACGCAAGGCAGCGCGGTCGTGCTGAAGCAATCGAGAATCTGAATTGCATTGTGCCTGCCATCCGCGCTTCGTTGCAGTAATCACAAACCACATTCACCCATCATCAGAGAAAGACCATGAACGCATACCGAATCATTCGCATCGCAGACCCGCGCAGCCGAGGGGTTTGCGCTTGGTACGAGATCGAGGGCAGCAACTCGTCTGGCGAACGCTGGCACGTTGCCACTTGCGACAGTCGCGAAGAGGCTCGCGAACTTCTGAAGTCGATTCGTGAACAGATCGACGCCACCAGCGGGGAGGCAAAGCGATGAAGATTCAAATTCACCCCAGCGAAGTCACCTACGAGCGTCGCTACTGGCGTTTTCAAACGCAAGTCGAAGGGCAAGAGGTCGGCAGGCAAATCTACAACTTTGTCGGCACGTTGACGGAACTTTCGAAAGACGTGCGAGACAACTTTATTCAGCCGGAAAACGGAACGCAGTTGATTGTTCACATTGTTGATTCAACGGAAGCATGATCACCAACCAACACGAAAGGTTCGAACGATGAGAAGCACCATCAGAATCCCAGCCAATGAAGTCAAAGAGTTTGCAAGCATCATCGCGGAGCTTGCTGCTCGCGGAGTGACGTTCACCGCTGAAATGGAGTGCGGTGATTGGGTCATCACGATGCGCTGACACCCGATCGCGGGCCTGCGACGTTCACACGTTCACAGGCCCGCATTCGGTTGCCATCAACAGGGAAGGGGGGAGCAACATGAATCGTCGCATGGATGCGTTGATTCGCGCGCTGGTGTTGATTCGATTCGGGCAAGAGCTTGGATCAGAGGGGCGGTTTGCCGCCGCCCTTGCTGCCGCCATCGACGCGCTTCTGACCGTTCTTCGGTAGCGGGCTGCGAAGCCTTGCGATGACTTCGCGCATCGCAATGCGGGCTTCGTTGGTCGAAAACCAAATGTTTGCGAGCTGGATCACAACCGGCTCCATCAACAGACCGATCGCGTGAACGTGCGCCGGTTCTGCTCCCCAGCGGGCTTCAAGGTTTTCCCGGCATTTCGCCACAACAACCGCCATCACGCCGATCGCTTCTGCGCCTGACGAGCGATTCTCCTCGACTGTTCTCGCGATGCGTGCGAATTCTTTCTCGGGCCAATAGCGCATCGCCTCATCGACCATCACGTCAACAGAGTGTCGGAACGTGTCTGCGTGTTCTCCTATGCGCTCACGCACAGCGGCACGCAGTTGGTCGCAATGAACGTCGATCGCATCGGGCATGACTCACCCCTTGCGACAGTCGCCACTCTGACACGCTTTGCCGTTGCAGGCAGGGCAGACGGTGCGATGACCGTCGCCGTGAATGATGTAGCCGCGACCGCTGCAATCAACGCACACCGCTGGTTTTGGTTTTGGTGGCTCTGGCTGCGGTTCTGGCGACTTCTCGACCGCAGTCGATGCGTAGGCCACCGCGACCGCGGCGGCTGCACGCGGCGTCTCGCGATCAATCGCAGACGCATCTGCCGACAGGCTTGCCAGTAACGCGAGCAAGTATTGCCACATGCGTCACCATCCTTTCCAAAATTTGTCTGCAATGCTGGCTACTGCGCCAGTTGTCGCCGCCGTGATGACGAACGTCAGAATGAGTTTCCATCCAGTTTCATCGTCGACAACTCCCCACACTCCACCCATGCCAAGCATCGCGCTGGCAAGAGTCAGGCAGACAAGAATCACGCCGACTATCTGATTCAACTTTCGATTGCTAAACATCACCACCCCTGTCGATGATTGACGATCGGTTGACCGGACGAATCGATTCGCGCCGCGTACTGCGTCTCTGCGTTGCGCGGCGGGTCTGCAACCATCATCACCCACAGACCAACGCGCGCGAGCCTCTGAATGAATCGCAGCACGGGGCGATCTGCCCGCGGCTTGATTGGCGAGTAATCACTTGTCGCCGCGCACCACGTCACGGCAACAGCCACCAGCACGGAGATGGCGAGCGTTCGCATTTCTTTGTTTGTCATCGGTCTTGGCTCCAAATCGAGTAGGCAAACAAGCACGCGCACGCGCCAATGACGGACGCAATCCAGCCCGCAGGATGACCGCCAAACGGCAGGCCACCGGCAAACGAGCCGACAACGCCAAGCCCAATCGTGATCAACCACCCGTCAGGCAGTCTTCCCGGCAGAAACCACTTGGCAACTCCACCAACGCACGCGCCGAACACAAGCCACAGAAGCAATCCCATGAAGCATCTCCTAAAACGCGATGTGAAACGTGTCTGCAATCAATTTCGCAGGCGACGCCTTGCGCGATGCCTGCGGTGGCTGAAGCCAACCGCCGTGATCCAAGTCGCGATACTTGAACCCATCGGTATCGCCGATAGCCCACGCATCTTCGAGCATGTGTTCGACAACGCTGCGCCTTGCCCAAAACGAGCCGTCAGGTTGATCGTGCGGGAATTTGTTCTCTCGCGGGCCGCACCACATCGGTCCCCAGCTATTCAGGATGCAAACGAGATCGTCAGGCGCGCCGTTTTTCTTATGGCGAACTCCGATCGCGCACATCTGGTGCATCCACACGCCGGATGCTTCGCAGATGCCATCCTTGTTTCGCGTTGACGAGAATCCCTGCGACGAAGCAAGCGTGACGGGGTAGCCACTTTCGATTGCGGCGCACAGCTCTGCCCACGACCGAACAGCGACAACGTGCTTCAGCGGATGCTTCTTTGCTTCAGCGTCGAGCCGACCGTTGTCGCCCTGGCCCCCGCAACCGTATGCGCCGAACTGCCGCGCTCGTTCCGGCGAATACTCGGTAAGATCGCAGCTCGGGTACTTCGTCCGGTAGACCACGCCGAACTCGCGCAGGAATTTCGCCGCACCGTAGCCGGTCGCTCCATCGCTCCAGCCGCCGTATGGCTGCGCTCCGTCCCCCGGCTTTCCACGCGCCTCGACTCTTGCGCCGCCGTACAAAGCTTCGGTCGCCGGGAAAATCGGTGGGTCGGGAAGTTTGCCGAGCGACCACGACACCGCTTCAGAAACCGCCACCGCATGAGCTGCCCCCCATGAAACGCAGTCGCCGATGCCCTGTTTTCCTACAACGAACGGCGTGCCGTATCGCGCTCGATGAGCCGCGTCGAGTTGTCAGTACAAAAACGTGTCGATCCCCTTCGCTTCGCGCATTGCATCCGCGCCAGCTTGAAAGAAAAACTTTTCGTCGCCGAGCGTCGCAAGAAATTCGCGCTCGCCCGCTGGGTCTGGCGTGTAGCCAAAGCGATTTTCGATCACGTTGGCGGCACGCTTCGTCGCTCGATCGACGAGCGCGCCAAGCACTGCCATTGCGATCACAAACAGAACGGCAGATACAGACCAACGGTTACTTCGCGACATTTGCTGCGGCCCTCCCGATCTCGCGGAATGCTGCAACCCAAGCTGCGCGGCTTTCTTCAGTTACGGGGCCACCGCTTGAACCAACCGCAGCGTCAAGGAACTTTGCGATAGAATCTCGCGCCCGCGGTTGCCTGTCGCCAATTGAGTCGCCGTGCATCCGCATTTCTCGCGCGAACGAGCGAAGCTCATCAAACGCGACGCCGGTTCGAAGCCGCTTGTCATGCTGCCCGTCATATTCGATCGCGTCGCCGAGAGCGTCGCACAAAGCAGACACGGTCGCCGCATCGTCGCTCGCCGTTGGGCCAACAAACACGCCGCGGAGCGAGAAGGCGGCGGGATTATCTGGTTGCACGTCTGGTTGAACTGGTGCCGGTCGAGCTGCCCACGAAATAGCCGCTGCTGCGAGCAACGCGGCGAAAGCGACGTGCTTGCCGTCAATGCTTGGCACGTTCATTGACGCAAACAGAGCTTGCGCCTTCTCAGTGATAGCTTTGCCGCCAAGAGCGTAGATGGCTGCTGCAACAAGAATGATCGTGATCATGCTGACCTCACAAGGGGCAAAAGTGCTTCCGTTGCGCCTGACGCAATTGCCAGCGCGACGATTCTGACGGTTGGTTTTGCGACGATCCACACAGGCCACGCAGCCAATGGCACAACTCTGTCCGCAAATTCGTCGAAAATAGCTCCAACAAAATCAATGACGATTGCCTTGCGCTCTGCGCCACCAACCGGGATTGAGTCAAGCGCGGCGATTGCCATGCGCATGGCAGAGACGGTCAACTCCGACAGTTCAGCAATCGACAGACCGTCTGCCGCCTTGAGTCGAGCAACGGTGACATATGCCTTCACCTTTTCGCTCAAAGTGTTGAGCGGTTGCGCTGCTGCTATTGGTGCTGCGGAGATCATGCTTTCACCCCCGCAACGTAGATGTCAACAAGCGCAACAGCGGCACCAGAATTTGTGATCTGCAAAGCCTTTCCGGTGGTCGATGTTGCCCAGCCGTTTGCCGTGTTTGTGGCGAACAACACGCAGCCAGCACCGATCGTTACGTTGCCCGTCGCCCACGTCGTCCATCGATTTGCGGGAGTGCCGCCAACGGAAACGTCGCCTGTGCCGTTGTTCGAGATCATCAACATCTTCACGGCAGCAAACGCCAACGTTCCTGTGCCGCCAAACGCTTTGTGCGAGAGCGATCGAAGATCAATCGTGACGCTTGCGCCAGCGTTGATCGAAAGCTGATCTTTCCAGTAAGCGTTTGCTCTGCCGTCAGATGTGCCGTCATCAAGAGCGATCGTGCTTGTGGCAATTGACGTGTCAGTAATGTCAGTGGCAGATCGCGAGTCAATCCACTTGGGGGTGACTTTCAACGTGCCGGAAAGCGTGAACGTTGTTGCCATTTGTCACGACCCCATCAGAGTGATCGAGTAGGTGATAGGCGTTGCGCTTGGGTTTGCGATGTAGAACGTCGCGTTGTTCGCGTTGACGAGCCATGCGTCAGTTTGATTGATTGCAAGCATCTCGCTTGCTGGGCCGACAGCGTGAGCGAAAACGTTGAAGGGGTCTGTCTGGCTTGCTCCGACATACAAATACTTTCCGGCAACTGTGTCTTCGTTGACAACGCGCACAAGTCGAAGTTGCGAGAACGAAAACGGCACAGAAACGTCGAGCGTCTGCTGCGTCAGCGCAAAGCAGTTGATTGAGTCGATACCGTTTGCGGCAATTGTGCGCGTGTCTGCGTAGACGAGATTGACAAGCCCCGCGCCAGTACCGTCGCCAAGCGTGTAGATTGTCTGCGCAGTCTTCTTGTTGGTGACGCTACCGACTTCCTGTGAATCGATACGCTGCCATTGCAGTTTCGTTGTGACGATCCCGCTAAACAGATCGCTGACTGTGTCTGCCATTTACAGAACCCCTAAAGCGATCGCGCGCTTTACTTGCTCGACCGTCCACCCAAGTTTGTAGGCAATTGCTTCAAGCTCGCTGCGCGTGCGTTGCGGGCGAGATGTGATCTTGCCCCAGTGTTGCGGGGGTGCTTTGTACGATTTCGCAATTGAGTCAGAATCGCCCGCGGCGGCAACAGGCTTGCGCCCGTCCGCGCCATTCTTCCAGTGCGACCATTGCGAAATCATGGCAGCGTCTCCGTTCGTTCACGTTACACGGCAACGCTGCGAACTGATCACCCTATGGCGACTCCTCGCACTCTGCCCAGCAAGCTGCATAGCCTGCCACATCAACTTTTGTGTCGCGGGTTTTGTTGTCGCCTTGGTTCCTCGACAACTTGTCGATGATCATGATTTGCGCCCACTCGCTTGTGGTCAGAGGCTCGCGCAGCTTGTGACCAAATATCGCATTGATCGCGTCAACCGTGCGCTTGAAGTGATGCCGCGGGCCACCGTAAGTCATGCGACGCTGACGAATCACGTCGCTTGTGTCGGCAAGCAGTCGTTCCGCTGCGTGCATCTCGACTGGCGCGGCAAGAATGCCGTCGCCTGTGATTCGAATTGCTTCCGAACCTCTTGAGTTTTTCAGTTCAGCTTCACCGCGGAGAATCCAGTTCGAAGGAATGTCGCTGGCGTGTTGAAGTTGTTCCTGCATTGTCGCAATATCCTTTTGCTGTTGACGAATGATTTTCAGCAAACGAAGAACGTCTGCCGCTAGGGAGCCGGATGTGCCAGTGTACGCGCCAGAGAAGCGGCGCGCTCTGAATTCTGCTTCTTGGAGATATGCGGGGTCTTGCGTTTGCATGGTGGCTTTCGTTGCAAGTCGCGATCACAAAATATGGGCATCGCTTTCGTGACTTCGTTCCTCCGGTGATCGACCACCACGCACGCCTGACATGGCGGCTCGAAACTGGCGGCGATCTTTGTTGCGTATGCCGAGTGACCGATCAGCGACCCGTTGCTGACATAGCGACCGGCGCGCAACCAACTGAATTGATGCCAGTGACCGAACAGCGTCAGATCGGCGCGCTGAACCGCATTCCACGCGGCGTTTTTCTTCGAAACCGGGACGTGTATGCCACCGATCCCACCGCTGTATTTGTATTGATGACCGTGGGTCGTGCGAACGATGAAGCCATCGAGGTCGATGTAGTTGAGCATTGACGTGCCGACTTGCCATCTGACGTGCGATCGCGTCTCCGCTGCCGCCAGCGTCAGATAACAATGCTGCTCAAAGCTGTGATCCATTTCGGTGCCTACCCGCAGCTTGTCGGTCGATCTGCCGTGATTGCCAGAGTTTGTTGCAACGATCACCGAATCGCTCAACTTTGCCGCCACGTCAATAAAACCGGCAATTCTTTCCCCGGCCCAGCGAATTGCAGACAGGGGGGCCAGTTGCGCCATCTCTGCCGTGTCTTCGTGGATGTGTCCCGAAATGAAATCGCCGCCGAGCCAGACAACAACGCGCTTGATGTCGGCAAGTCTGCGTTCGTGTTCAAGCAAAGCCGCAAAACGCTCTGTCAGTTCACCGATTCGCCTGTCGCACACGTCGAGATCAAATGAGTTCAGATTATTTACGGTGGCAGGGTCAACGCGCTCCTCGACGTGCCAATCGGAGAGCATGACGATCATTGTCGCGCCGTGCTTCCCGGTGCCTTGCGACTTTGTCGGCATCTTTTTTGGCTTGATCCCAGCCAGCCCAGCGATCGCGTCTGCTCGCCCGCGCTCCGCGTCGATCTGCGCCAGCGCGGTTTTGTATCTGCCTCGATACGAAGCAAGTTCCGCGCGCAGCCTTGCAATCTCTGCGTCGGCGGCGAGCCTACTGGCTTGCTCAATCTTGCTGGCGACTTGCGACTTCAAACTTGCTCTAGCCATCTCACCACCCCCCATGTGCCGATGGTTGTAATTTCATCCTGCTTTAGGGTTGCGCTGATCGTCCGCGCCAGAGTCCATTTCGGTGAAGTCAGTTTGCCGCTGTGCCAATCGCGCTTGATTTCTTCAAGCTCTTTGCGCGTTTCCGCTGGCAGTGTTTCGTGCCACGGTCGCACACCGCCCGCGCGAGCTGGAAGTGCCTTGCGAATCTTGTCGCTAAGTTTCATTTTCTATTCCTCATGATCATCGGGTTGTCGAAACCCTTCTGCGTGAAGAACACCGGATAGCTCGTCGGCAAATTCAATCACCGCTTCTTCGCTCACGTCAGGCCACCGCGCGTGAATCAATTCGTGAAGCAGAACATTCAGCAGTTCTTCGCCGTGAAGTTTTTCAGACACGCGAATTGTGTTTGTCGAGTAGCAGCAGTCACCGTATCGATCAGAAGGCACGCGGCAGCGAAGCAGTCGCCAACGCTTGCCGCCTATGTCGACAATGCTTTTCCTGCGAGCCATGCGATGATTTTCCAGGCAATTCGATCTGAGTCCACTGCCGCAAATTGCCCATCTTTGCAGCGAAAGCGTTCAAGTCATGTGAATTGGAAAGCAACCTTGGTCGTTGTGTTGATGTATCTGACGTCTTCCGCGCTGTATGCGTTTCCAGTTGGATCACTAAGCCGTGACGCGCTTGCAGCATAAACGTCTTTCTCAACTGTGCCACCAGCTTCTAGCTGATCCCACTCTGCCTCCGTGAACCTAAATGTCCTCTGCTCAATTTGCTGGTGATTCATCAGATGCGTGATTGTTTCAGCGTTTTCAATGTCAAACTCTACGCCAAATCGAGCCTTGCGCTTGCCGGTAAAAGTTGTTGTAACAGGTGACAATGGCCCAGAATAATAATTCGAGACTCCAACAACACTTTGGACTTGAAGGCTGTCATCAACGACTTCCGCAGATTTGTATGTTGGCGACCCAGTTGCAACGACCGCTTCTATCTGCCAAGTGCGTCGAAGAAAGACTGTGATCGACCCTCCTGTTGGCTCGTTTAGATAGCGAACGGTGCCGGATTCGTATTGATCAAGCATTTCTAGCTTGTCGGATTCTGGAACCGTGCCGCCATAATACCCCCAGCCTCCCGGCAGTCTGTTCTCGTCTGCATATGTTTCACGATTGATTTGCATGAACATCTGAGTTTGTTGCGGTATGTATCGACAAGACTTCACGACCGTCACTTTCGCGGCCGCGCAAAGCCTTGTCATGTAGTCATCAAACTTTGTTGTAGTCGCCTTGTAGAACTCTGATCGCGGCTCGGGGGTTCCAGTGACTTGGTTTGAAGAGCCAGTTATCCACCCCTCAGATTTAGCCTGCTCAAGCGAAACGATTTGTATCAGCGTTCTGGTTGCTTCGATATTTACTTGCGCCGACAATTTGGCTGTCGTGTTTGCGTGCGTCACTGTGCCGCGCTTCCATCCGGCTATTTCTTTGTCTTGCAGCGTGTCTGCTCTGTATTGAACCTTGTGGTACGACGTGTCAATCTCAATGACTGTAGTTTGCCCGAAAGCCCCAGAGGTAATAACGCGGCCCCACCATTCTCTGTCTGAGTGAAGAAACGGTATGCCGTGTGACCAAGACCAAATTGGCGTGATGTCGCCGTATCCGTACCCCATTCCATCGCCGACAAGTGACGACCCATAAGCATTATTCACGGCGCTCAACACTCCCGGCTTAGAAAGCGTGGGAATGCTTTGTATGCCGTCTAGCTCTGGTGATGCGTAAAAGTAATCTGGCGCGGAAGGCGTGCCGTCTGGCATGACGTTTGTTGCAACGTACGTTCCGTCCCAAAGCGCGTATGGCAACGCGGCAAGAGATTCAACCTCTAGCGTGTAGCTGTCTGTCTTTGATGTTGTCCACTGCTGTGTTTGATTGCTGCCGCCATAGTAATATCCAGCAGTCCAATTGATTGGTGACTCAGGTGGCGTTGCTTGCATCAATGCCAGATCATCGGCAAACACTCCCTGCCAAGGTGCGTTTTGTGGCACTTGCGTGGAGTCCGTGCCGTAAAAACTTGTAAATGTTCTTCCAATCAAACCCGTTTCATCTTGAGAAATAATTTGCCTTGCTGTCACAATTGGCTTGAGCGCATCGTCATCCATTGACGCAGGTGTTGTCACAAGCTTTCCTGTTGCGCCGTCAACAGAATTAGTCGATGCCGTTGTTGTGAAGATTGCAGTAAGAGATGATGGATTTGCTTTGGCAGCACCAATTGAGAGAGCGATTGCCTGCGGCGGCTGTTCAAAAGGGAAAACGGTCGCAGGAGTGCGAGCGGCTTTTTTTGTGTGGCTTTCGTTGATGCCTGGAAGAACGCCACCCGCCCAGATCAAGCCTTGCGGCGAAGTGACGAGCGAAGCACGTTGCGTGCGAGCCTTTGGTGATTGCGTGACGTGCGTGCCAAGAACCATTGTGCCGCTTGCCGCCGGTGCTGCAAGACAAGAAGTCTGCACGCTTTCAGATGTTGTCAGCGATTTTATTGTGAGAATGTCACCGGGAATTGCTTCGACTTTCCAATAGCGATCATTCTGCTGCATTCTGTCGCGTTGCAGATTAGTCAGCGTCATCTCTGGGAGAAAGACGTTCTTGCCAAGACCGGCTTTGATGAAATTGTCTCCAAGGCCGAGCCACATTTCCCCCCAGCCATCAGATACCTGCGCTGTGTTGATGCCCGTCCATACGCTTTGAGTTGAAAGTGTTGTGAGAGAACCAGAAGACACAGTGCCGCACGTCACCTTAAAAGCTCTGACATTGAATTGAATGAGATCGGAAGCCGTTGGGGATGCTGTCTGCATGACCCACAGACGTGACTCACCATATGAATAATAATTATACAACCCAAGCGAACCAAGCCGGTTGAATGTGTTGACGTTGTCAAAATATGGGTCCGTCACCGAATCAGAAGAAAAGCCGATTACGTTTAAGGAAGGAAAACGCCACTCAATAAAACTTGAATCTTCTTGAATTGCCTCGCCGTCAAATCTGCGCGTGTGGGTTCTTGATACTCTGTGGCCAGTGCGAAGCGCGCTGCCATCAAGCGCGGTCAGCGCAGGCACAGTAATCTGTGACGCGGTCGATTCGACTGCAACAAACCAACCAGAGTCAAAATCTTTGTCGTGCGACATGGTCAAGACGAGCTTGCCAGTGTTGGCTAAACCAGTGCGGATAAAAACTGTTGCTAGATTTATTTCGCACAGCTTGCACGTCTCATTCCAGAACAGAATGCGCGCGCTTTCTGAAGCCGCTTGACCAGCAACACCACCACCAACCTGCTCAATGATTGGGTATGTGTTGCGCTTTCGGAAAATTCTGTCCGTTTTTTCGTACAGAAAGCGGTCTGAGTCTGGCAACCAACTGCCTGACATTCTCTTAAACGCGCCAGTTGCCGTGAGCCACTTTGACATTAGATGACAACAAGCCCCCAAAACACTTGAGCCGTTTCGCTACCACCAGACGTTGCTGACGTGCCGCCTTCCATAAATACGATCTGCGCTGCGTTGTCGCACGCGCATTGCGTCGTTTCTAGGATGCCGGTCAACTGCGCAAGAGTCTCTTGCGACGATCTGCGAATGGCTGGAAATGCGTAGAAGTGGCTCGGCCCACCGCTGTAGGTCATCGAACGAATGCGCACCGGGGCGACTCCACGCACAATCACATTGACAATCGACTCATTTTTCTTGCCTCCTTCAACCGTCACTCCCCACGGTAGCGTTGTGATTGGGGAAACAAGTGGCGTAATGCCGTTAGGCTCATGAAGCACTGCCTTCGCGCTCGGCATCTCAAAATATTCTCCGTAAGGAGACGTAAGCGCAGTGCCGAGAGTGCCAGACGTTCGCCTTGCTGTGGTCCCAGATGCGCGAGTGTCAAAAGTGACAACGCTGCCGGGAGGAAAAGTGTCTGAGCCTGTGCCTGTGTATGGGGATGTGATCAACATTGGCATCGTCAAGCAACGCGACAGATTTGGGAGCGGCACAACTCCCACTTCCGGCACTGCGCCAAGCACAATGTCGGCAGCTTGCTGCGCGCGATTCCACGCCTGCGCGGAAAGCGCGCCGCGGATTCTCTGACCTTGCTCTACCCTGCCGCCTCCGCGCTCCATCTGATCACCCTATGCCTAGCCTTGAAAAATTTGAGCGTCGATAGACCTTGTTTACATACACATATTTTGGCACGCGCAAAAGTTTGCTCGTTGTCGAGTCGACTTTTGCTTCGTATGTGATCCACAGAAAATCGTGACCGTCTTTTTCAACGCCTGTCACGTCGCCAAGCACAAGCGCGGGGTATGTCTTGCCGGTGCCGCAGTTACCGCTTGCAGTGAATTTGTAGGAGAGATTCCAAGGCCCGTCACCTTTCTCGATATCCCATTCCTGCGAGCCAGAGCAACCAATAAACAGAACCTCGCCAGCGGCAAACGACTTGAACGTTGATTCGTTCACGGTGCCCGTAAGCTCCGCGAGAGTCTTGATGTAAGTTGCGGTGACATAGGTGCTTGGCACGTCATACGATTCTGTCCACGTCAACGCTGGCGTGACGATGTCGATGCCCGTCACTCGCTCGCCATCGACGCCGATCGCACCCTTTTGATCTGGCGCAGCGGGGGGAAATCGCTGTTCACCAGTTGGGTATGTAGTTGACGGGATGGCTTGCGTCATGTGCGCAGTTGCGCCGCCAGTGTCAAACGATCGAGTGCGTCGCAGCGGATTCGTGTCATCCGCTCCTGTCTTCACATAAGTCACCGTCACGTCCCAAACGTCATCAGCAACGTGTGCGACGCTGTACGATTCGACCATCATCTGATAGTCGCCAATCTGAACGAATCGCTCTGACGTGAACTTCGTGTTCGCGTAAGCGTGAAGCGAAGCGTCGTCAGAGTAGCCAAACGCGCGAAAGGTTTTTGTCAGCGTGCTTTCTGCTTTTTTCCCCTTGCGGTGAATGGTGGCAGATCGGCTTCCGTTTGTTTCAAGCCATGTTCCCATTAGCTAAACCTCCCGCCGCCATCTGCCGCCATCTGGCTTGTGCTGACTGCTGTTTGCTCTGCTGCCTTTGCAATGCGCTCTTGAAGCGTTGTTCCAAAACCCATGCCGAGCGCAGCACTGGCTGAGAACGTGCCAGCCATTTCGGTTTTGCTTTGCGATGCGTCTGCTGCGCCTCGACCCGCTGCTTCCTTTGCCGCGTCAGTTGGCTTTCCGCTTTCCGCTTCTTGAATGCGCTCCGCGGATGCGTCCACCTTGTTTTGGTAGTTTGTCATCTGCTCATTTGTGAGCAGCCCGCGCGCGTTCATATCGTGAATCATTGCCGCAATCGTGCGCAATTCATCCATCGACGATGCACTGTCAAGCTGATTGATGAGCGTGTCGGCCGTGCTTCTGCCCTGTCGCGTTTCTGTCTGCGACTGCGCCATGCCAGCAAGGCGACCTTCCGCGGCAACAGTTTCCGCTCGACGATCTGCTTTTCGCTGATCGTTCGCGTCGAGCCTGCCCTGCGCCGTCGCGTCTGCGCCCTCGCGCATGGCTCGCGTGCGAGCTTCAGAGTCTTTCGCTGCTTGAGCGTTTTCATTTTCTGCTTGCGCGACGCGACCGTTGACCCCCGGTCGCTCTTTGCCACGCTGATCAGCGCGCCCCTTCATTTCGGCATCGACGCTATCAAGCGCGGCTTGCTTGTCTTCAGCGTTCTTGAAGATGCCGCTGATTCGAATCCACGCTTTGCGAATGCCAGCTTCCAGCACATCCCACGAAGCGAGAATTGGGTTGATGATGTTGTCAAACGCGCCTTGCAGATATGCGCCAAACGTGTTGAACGATGCTGCGATGTTTGTCCACAGCGTGTCCCACGTCACGGCGATTTCTGTGCCGAGATATGTGAACGTGTTTTGAAAAGCGGCAATCCACGGGTCAACATAGCTCATCAGAGCCTCGACACCGCGCAGCCAACCGGCTTGAAGACCCGCCCACAGAATATCCATTGCGCCGGATAGATCGCCGTTCGTGATCGCTTCGCTGATGCCGGTAAATGTGGTGGTCGCCGTCTTCCAAAGATCACCGAAAACGATGGTGGCATCTGCGACAACTGCGTTGAACGCTTCGCCAATCATCGCGCCCGCTTGCCCAGCAAGATCACCGATGCCAGACAGAGCGTTGCGAATCGTCCCGCCAAAACTGTACGCAGCAGCCCCAGCCAGCCCGATTGCCCCTACGATCGCTAGGATGGGCGCAGCGGGGGCCAGCCACGCAGCCGCGATAGCGGTCGCGCTTGCCACAGAACCCGCCACAGCGGCAGCAGCGGCCCCCAGATAGGTGCCGAGTGCTGCGACCGATCCCGCGACAAACGCCCCCAGCCCCGGCAGACCGCTGGCAACCCATGCGACCGCGATGCGGGCGGCATTCGCGACCGTAGCGGCTGCGGCAGCGACCGTCGAGGCTATGTAACGACCGATCGACCCCGCGGCAGAAGCAGCCCACGCCGCGGTGGCGGGGGCAAGGCTTGCCACCCACGCCGCACCCATCCGCGCCACGTTGGCAATGGTCGCCCCCGTTGCAAGAGCCATCGACGCGATGTATCTGCCGATCTGTGCGATGACGTTTGAAACGCCCGTGATGACCGGGGCAACAAGATCAGTCGCCCACGCTGCGGCGACTCTCGCAGCCGATGCGACGGTGGCAGCGACAACCGCTGCCATCCTTGCGATGTATTGCCCAGCGGCAGCAGCGGTCGCCGCAGCCCACGCACCCATCGAGCGAATCGCATCCACAAACCCACTTGCAACCGGGGCGATCGCCGCTCCGATTGGGGCAACGGCGCGAACAACGTCAGAACCGATCGCAAGAGCAAGCGAAGAAAGTTGCGTGAACGCAGCGCGAAGCGGCCCAACACTCATTAGCATCTTGCTGAAGGCAGTCGTGAAAGCCCCGGTCATGGACTTGCCAACGAATCGAGCGATGGCAAATTGACTCATAAACACGCCGCGCAGCGCGCCGCCAAAGCGTAGAAGGGGGGCAAACGCAGACGCGGCGAATCCAGCAACAGCCGAGCCAGCGGCAGACATGGCACCGATCGTTGCTGCGCCCGCAGCGGTCATCGCACCGATCGTTGCCGTTCCAAAGGAAATCATGGCAACGCCAGCGGCCTGCGCGCCAACAACCAAGCCGGGAATCACAGACGCAAACGCTCCACCGGCAAGCGCAATTGCGCCGCCCATCATCCCTATCGGCGCAATCACCGCGCCAGTGACCGCGAGAAGCGTTCCGACTGCCGAGCTTGCAACCGAAATTGCGGTTCCCGCAACAACCATTGCGGCACCAGCGGCAATTGCTCCCGCGGCGATGTTGTAGATCAGCTCCACGGCTTTCGGATTCTTTGTGACGAAGTTGGTGATGCCGTCGATAAAGCCTCGCAAGATCGGCACAGTCTTTGCGATGGCTGGCCCGATCGCGTCGCTGACCGCAATCGACAGACGCTCAAGCGCGCCAAGCAACGCAATGCCCGCGCCAGACATTCCGCTCATCAGAATTTTGAACTTGTCGCCAACTGGTAGAGCGTTCTTCATCGCGTCTGTCATCTTCCCGAAACCTTCAACACCCGTTTCGGTGAGGATGGCAGCAGCACGAATGGCATCGCTGCCAAAGATGCGCCGGAAAATGTCATCGCGTGCCGCCTTGTCCATGTTGCCAAGCGCACCGTTGAGCGTGCGAATAATGTCAACCATCGGCAGCATCTTGCCGTTAGCATCACGAAACGAATTGATGCTCAAGCCGATGCTTGTAAGCGCACCAACCGCTTCATCTGCCGGTGCCATAAGTCGCAGCAACATTGTCTTTACTGACGTGCCTGCGTCGCTGCCCTTCACGCCGTTGTTGGCGAGGATGGCAAGAGCAGCGGACAAATCGCCGATGCTTTGGTTGGCGAGAGCAGCAACAGCAGATGACATCGCAAACGATTCAGCCATCGACGCAATTGACGTGCTTGACGAATCCGCTGCCGCGCTGATGGTGTTTGCGGCTTCATCCGCTGACACCTTGAAGACGTTCATCGCGTCATTCATCACGACCGCGGCAGTTGGCACGTCGATGCCGCCAACCTTTGCAAACTCCAACGCAGCCTTGCCAGCACCAGCAAGAACCTCCGGCAGACCCATGCCAGCCTTCAGCAGTTCAAGCATTCCTTGCGCTGCTTCAGTTGGGCCGATGCCAAGAGCCTGCGACATCTGTATCGAGGCCGAGCGCACTTCTTCAATGCTTGCAGCGGTTGCGCCTGTCGATGCGCGAATGTTCAGCAACGTGTCTTGAAACTTGGTGCCAGCGGCAACAGACGCGGCGAATGGCGCGACCATGCCAAGACCGATGCCACCAATTCCCGCGCCCGCTGACGCGAGCTGCCGCCCCATCTGGCCGATGCGAGCGTTGACCTTGCCGACCGCTGCAAAAAACTTGCGCGGGTCAGCACCGATCTCGATGTATACGCCACCCTGCCTGACCGCTGAACCAGACATTTTTCAACCTTTGTTCCAGTTCGGCCCTAGCAGTTTTTCGATTTCTTCTGGCGTTGCCTGTCTTGGCTTTTTCTTCTTTACGAATGGGTGAAACTTACTTGGCTCTGCCTGTGGCTTTGTGCTTGACTTGTTGACGTTGTATGTCTGGCACAACAGGTTTGCGGTGTGCCACCAATCGCTTTCTAGGCGGGCATCTCTTGCAATGCAGAGTTCGCGGTATGTCCATCCGCTTGGGTCAATGCCGATGATTCCGGCTGCTTCGTAGATTGCTCGCCAGACTGTTCGACCAGAGCTTCGATCGTCACGTTTTCTAGTTGCGCCTCCGCGCGATCCATCATGATCTGATGCACTTCGCTCATCTTCTGTGCCATCAGACGAATCATCTTTCGGAGGCTGTTCGGGAAAAAATCAATCCATTCTTCCTCGACAACTTTCCGCGCTTCGTCGAGCGCGTCTCCGCGCAGCCCATCTAGGAACTGTTCTCGCGTAATGCTTCGATCGGCAAGTTGCTTGTCGAGCAACGCACACAGCACTTCGCCGACCACGATGAACTGCGATCGCAGAACGGTGATCGTTTGGTTGATGATGGCAGTGTCGAGCAAATCAAAAGGAACTTGCTTGCCTTCTTCGTTGGCGATCTGCACGCACGCCTTCACTCGCTTTGCGGATTCAACAGTGAGAGACACAAGCCACGGGCGACCTTGATCGTCGCGAAATTCTCTAGCCACCGGAAGACCTCAATCCTAAGCGCGCCAATTTGCACTCGACCGTGAACGTCGCGACGCCGTCGACGGGGTCGTTTTCAGAAATGCTGATAGGCACTGCGGTAAATGACCACCCGCCCGCGCCGCCTGACACCGACATCGTTGTTCCGGTCATCAGATCGCTCATGATCGTGCCAAGATTTTGTGCGTCGTTTAGCTCAACAGACACGGTCGCTTCCCAGCCGACCGAATGCGTCGCTGCCTCGCGCACTCCAAACTCATCGACATCGATTGTTTTTGCCTGCATTGTGAACGTAACGTTGCGCGCGCTGGCAACATTGCCGCCAACGTTCACGGCGCAATTTCTGCCAAGCGTAATTGCCACGTCAGAATTCTTTTGCCGTCACCGAGTAAGTAACGGCACCATCGACCGAAATGTTTTCAGTCACCGACATGACGTTGAACGAGCCGGTGGTGCCGATGGTTGTCATGCTTGACACTAAAGCCGAAGCGTCGTGACACTCGATCTCCCACGTTTTCGTGACGAAGCCAGCCTGACCGGCTTTGTAGCCTCCCGAGGCGTTGGTTCGATTCGACACGTCGATGACTTCACACTCCTCCGTATAGCTTGCGGAGATGATGTTTGTGCCGACAGGTGCGCTGGAAGCAGATCGACCAAGAGAGATTGCCATGTGTTATTGCCTTTCCGTATTATCAAGTGGGGGCGCGAGTACCGGAAACGGTATAGGTGACAATGCCATCGAGCGGCTCGTCACGCTTTACAGACGTGCATGTGTAGGTGGCGTTGCCGGTTTGAGTGCCGCTGATCGTGAAACTGCCACCCGCAGAAACGCCTGGAACATCAACGCACTCAAGTTCAATCGTCTGCTCGATGATTCCACGGCGAAACTTGCGCGACGTGTCGCCGAGCTTTGTTACGTCGATTTCATTCGCGCTGTTGGTCACAGTGCAGCTTCTCGCGTTGCTGACACCTGTGATCGTCACGTTTTTGCCAAGTAGAATCGTCGATGTGGTGACTTCTGGCATTGTTTCCTCGCTGGTTGGTTCTGTGCTTGTAAGCTAACCGGCGCGGTCGACGTTCGTACCACCTGTGGCAAATCAGATCGGCTTTCCCGGCCCGCTGATGGTGTTTCTGAACTGTTCCGGCAGCTTGCTGATTTGGGTCTTCACTGACTGACTGCCCATGTACGGGCGAGCTGGGTATCGAACAGAGCGAGACACGCCGAGGCGCGTCCACAAGCTGCCCGCGCGTATGCTCCGCGATGACCACAGCACGGCACCCATCTTTGGCGTTCCGTTTGCGTATGTCGCGATTGCTCTGCCTTTGTCGCGCCGCTTCTTTGCGATGCGAGCCGCTTCGACACCGATCGCGTAGGCTTGAAGCCGCTGCGTCCCGCCAAATTCGTGGAGTCGAGCGAGCCACGGTGCTTTGTCTGGCCCGATGACCACAGACTTGCGCGACTGCTCCCAATAAAACATCAGAGATCGATAGAGAAATCGTTTCGGGTTCCACGACTTGACGGGCGAACCTGCTGCGCGAGGCTTGCCAGAGTTGTACGGGGTAATGTCGCGATACAGACCATTCCCGATGACGCGAGCGTTGCCCATGCCAATTTTCTTTGCCCACGCCTTCGATCGCGACGGTGGTTTTTGCCCGATCCCGCGGCGCGCTGCATACTGCACTTGAACACCGCACTTCGACAACGCTTTGTGGTTTGCGTCATCAAGCAGACGCTTGATTTTTGCTTTGTCAAAAAACTTGCCGCGCACATTCAGCGTGAAGCGCGAAGGCTGCGACTTCTTGCCGCCAAAAAACGACGGGTCGATGACAACGATCCCGGCCATTTGCTTTCTTCCTCACGGGTTCTCTATAGATGCAACGCGATACACAGCAGTGATCACGCCTCGCCAGACGTTGCGTTCATTCAGCGCATCGTCTGGATTGACTTCGATCGTGACAGAGTTTGCGCCCAGTACGTTTTCGGGCCACGTTACCGTTGCAGACCAACTGTGTTTTTTGATCAGCGACATGACTTCGTCCGCGAGATCGATCGTGTTGTTGACATCCGTATCGGTGTTGCACTGCCTGCCGACAAACACATACACGGTGTAGTCTGACTGCCACGCATTTCTGCCGATGCGCTGCACGTCAATGCCGCCGGGGGTAATTAGCACAACGGCTTGATCCATATCTGCCGCGTCGATTGTCGCCCAGTTTTTGCGCTCGACTGTTGCGGATGAAGAAACGGTTGCGCTCGTCGATAGACCACTTGCAAGCGCGTCTGCAATTGTCCGCAGTTTGTTCGACACCCAACACCTCGCATTTCTTGAACAGGCTTTGCCGATGTGCCGTTACTTCTGCAACGATTCAAGTGCTGCGCCTATTTCACAGGCAAGATTCTTGGCTTCGTCGCCTTCAGCCCAGCGCAACAGCATCGAGATCATGAAAGGCCCAACAAGCGCAAGCGCAATGTAGGCAATGGCGACGGTGATGGTCTCGTGATCTGTCATTGCAGCGACTCCCAGAGAGCGATGTCTGTTGCGTAAATCTCGCGCACACGTGACTCCTGCTCTGCCGTTAGCGTTGGCTTGTCGGTCTCTTCGGTCGCGCCCTCCTGCGGGAGCGGCGTCGGCAGGCCGAGCCACGCAGCGGCGTCGCAAAGCTGATCCTCAAAGCGGAAGTAGCGGTCGAACGTGCCTTGCGGAAGTGGTCCGTACAACGGCACATCAAGCTGTGCGGCAACGTCAAGATGACGATGAGCAATCATGGAGCGAAATCGCTCCACCGGATTACGAACAACAATCGCGACGTTTGGCTGCGTGCC
>Ga0114973_10001067_pt1 | contig 20525 bp, 29 predicted proteins | sample M_140807_MF_Meta_FD_87025 | JGI IMG/M metagenome (GOLD analysis project Ga0114973, IMG submission 87025) | Freshwater microbial communities from Lake Montjoie, Canada to study carbon cycling - M_140807_MF_MetaG | ecosystem: Environmental > Aquatic > Freshwater > Lake | place: Lake Montjoie...
CCCCCGAAATATATCGGTTGCGCATTCGTTGCAGTTGTCTATTATCTGCTGCTTTTCGATTCTCTTAGCTTGCTGAAGCAGGTCGTAGTGCTCAACTGCTTTGCCGTTCTTTTTTAGCTCTTGTATGAGCCATTCTACTGGAGTAAGTGTCATTTTTCTACGGAATAAATATCTGTTATTAGTGGGTTAAAGTGGTATTCGATTCTCCCTTTTGCGCTCCAACAATGTTCAACATAGCGCACATCTTCTGCCAGGGTAACAAACACAGTCATATTATCTGCGTTGTTATAAAACATCCGAAGATGTCTCTGATGAATCTCTATGTATCTAAATTTGCGATGCAGGAAGTAGTGCAGCACGTTGGTAAAGGAGTAGTTCTCAAATCCTTCGCAGGACCAAGAAGTCTCTGATGAGTTGTTCTGCTGCATCTATTTCGGTTTGTGTATGGCGGTAAATAAAAAGCTCACCTTTGAACTTATTCGGCACTCCTATATAGTAGAAGTTTGTTGCAGGAAAGCCAGTAAGGTAAGAGTACCAAACTGCTTGAATGTGATTGAAATGCTTGACCATATCGGAAGCAAAACTGCGAAGGTTAGTGCAGGAAGTTGTTTTGATGTCGGCGTTGATTTGAAACTCAGGACAGTGAATATCAAGTATGCCTTTTGCCGCTACAAGCTCGCCATCAATCTCGATGTTCTTAATGAAGGTTATCTCCTTCGCTGACCTTTCGAAGATTATACTTAGCATTGGGTGCTTTGCGATTGCTGAGTACACTTGCCGAGCATTACTCGGCATCTGACTCGGCTCGGTCTCAAGAAGGTTTCTATGAAACTCTGCGCCTCTCTCAAGAGCACCGACAGCAAATTGAATGCTGCCAGTGTAATGTCTCTTAATAGATGATGCGTTGATTGCATCAATTGAATTGTAGTGGTCGCGTGTCATAATAGAATGTCAGGGTTTTCGTAGATGTTGCCACGTACTATATAGTGCTCACAATCTCTTTTTAATAATTGGCTCCAATCAAAAACTTCTTCTTGATTATTTATATGTTCAGATTCCCAATAAGTCCAACAACTAAAATCACTATTCCATTTTACAACTCCAGCAGGATCATCTTCAAATGATAAAATATCCCCTTCATAAATTTCAATTCCATTCCTGTCTTTTAATCCAGTAAACTGCATTAAATCATAGTGTTTTTTATTATCATCAATTAACCCTATAAAATAATTAAATCCATAACTATTTTTATGTCTGATGAACTCCCATACTCTAAACTTTATTTCTCTTTTCATACTGTAAGCTGTCTTTTATCAATTGGAATAAATCCGCTGCCATTGCCATGTACTACCTTGATAAAGTCAACCTCAACCTTTGCAGAGTTGATAATTACCTGAGCAATGTCTGCAATTGCTTTAGCTTTTTCAAGCTCCATATCGCCCTCTTTTACCATCTCGATAATCTCGAATAAGTGGTCTCTTAAATCTTCTATTTTATTGCGTGCCATAATTTATTTAGTGCTTTAATTGTTTCTTGTATTTCAATTGGATATTTTGTTATTCTGTTGCGCTCCATATTTTCGCTCATGGTTATTTTCTCAAGATTATTTATATTGAAATTGCTTCTATTTTTATCTCGAAAAACGATTACTTCATTTCGATTTATCTTGCCATGTTCAAGCTCGTAAAGATGGCGATGTAGAAGCACCCACTTGCGAGGCTCTGCAATCTTTATTGAAGTATAGCCTTCCTCATCAATTCGAGTCGATCCAACTGGTCTGTGGTTAGGAGGGATTGTGCCTTTTTTAAATTGCGTTTGTTCGCCTCCTATTTGCAGCCCTTTCATGCCTTTGTTCCAAGGTACATTTCCCTTGGGGAACTGCTTGCCGATGTTGCTATTTCTAATCCTACCACTAAAATCTGTTGCAAGGTAATCTGATGTTTTATAAAGCTTCATTAAATTTGCTTTGCAATAACACTGCTTGACTGTTCTATTTAATAGCTCTGCAACTTCCTTAGTGGAGCGGTGCGGATAATGTTCTACCAGCACCGCTATTTCTTCTGTTGTCCAGTTACAGCGATTCATAATATTTCTCTCCTCCTGAATCGCCTCCCGTATCAGTTGGCTTAGGCATTCTATCAGCCATTGCTTGCTGCCCATCGTGGTAGCCATTAGAGTAGGCTTGAATAATTGCCTCTTTTACTTTCTCTTTTATTGGTGCTTCCTTTGGCGGCATAATAGTATCGAAGTATGCAGTCAGTTCATTAAACTGGTCGCAGATGTTGCTTAGGTATGTCATCGGATTACTTGGGTTTTTACTTCTGTTAATTTAACTCCTTTGATTTGTGTTGTGCCAGTAAGCTCCATTGCTTTTGGCAGTTTGCGCATTAGCTCAGTTACATCGAACATCTCTGCTTTCATTATCACCATAAGCAATGTGCTCCAATCTACTTCGCCTACCATCTCAGCTCTCTTGCTTATGCGTATGTTCTTTGTGTGGTCGTTGCTTAAGGTTGTTGTAGTCATTGCATCTGTGAAATGCGCCATAATATCTGCAACAGCTCCTACTCCACTATTCGCTAGTGCTTTCTTAGCTTCGGCTGCAATTTTTGCATCGGCTTCTGCTTTGATACGCTCAAGCTCGTTGGAGTATTCTATCATCAATGCCTTGCGGTTCTCAATGAAGTCTCTTAGCGGCTGCGTTGCTGCTTTTTCGATGTCCATTAACTGCTTCTTGAATGAGTCAAGTGGTAGAGTAATTGTCTTGCGATGCGTCTCGATGTGCTTGATTGCATCGTTTGCAGCTTTGATTGATTCAGCACTTACATCATAGCTGAACTTATCCTCTATTTTGGCAGGAACTGCCTTAATCATTTGCTGCGACTTAAGCACTTCGGCTGAATTTATCGCGTTGTGGAATTGAGTTAAATTTTCTATATTTGTCTCCATGTTTTAGGGATTTTAAAATTAGGGAGCGCAGCAATGCGCCCCCTTTTTTGTTTATTAAAATGGTGCTTCATTATCTTCTTCACCAAGCCAAGCGGTGTCAACTGGTGCAACATTCGGCTTATACGGCTGAGAGATTCTTGCGATGTACTCATCGGAAATCTTGATTTTATCTTGGATAAAGTCAGGCAACTTTAAGAAGGTAACCTCATCGTGATCCTGCGTGTTGTAGGTAAGCGGCTCGTTAAATGCAGGAGGGCAAACCAAGCCTTTAGGCAGCGGAGATATTCCGATAATGTTCGCGTATGTCGCATCGCCTTTCTGCACGTGGGTGATGTTTAAAAGGCAAGCCTTGCCAAGTAAACTAAAGATGTCAAATGTTCCTGCAACCTCATCAGGCATCTTCTTTCCTGCCCACGATTCAATATCTCTGCGAAGCACTGACTTGCTATTCATTGACAAGTTGTAGATTGCTCTTGCGTAGAAAGGTTTTAAGCCTTCGCCTTTTTCAAATTCGCAGAGTTCGGTTGGCAGCTCGAATATTAATTGAACTTTGCGTTTCTTGCCGGGAAACTGCCCTTGTTGCATGGTAGTTCCTAAGTCGACAATTTGGTAACATCTTGCAGGAAATGCGCCCTCGGGCGCAATCTGACGGGAGGTGTTATTCCCTACTGGTGCTGTTAAAGCCATAGTGATTATTTATTAAGTGATTGATTAATTACAATTGAATCGAAGGCTATCATTGCCTCCTCGAATACCTTGCGATATTTATGGTGAAATTCTGATTTTGAGCTTTCGAAGTACAAGCGATTGCAATAAGGCACATCTTGTATCTTCTCTTTGCTGAACTGTCTTGCGACAGTGATAGCGTCTAAGTCGCATCTTTGAAAAATGCCCTGCTTGCAGCCGTCATCTACTATGCAAAGTAGCAAGTTTTGTAAATGGTCGTACTGCCAAAACTGAGTACCATCGTGTGATTTGAAGTATGTTTTCATAGGGTTTGAGTATAGTGGGCGGTAGTTAGCCGCCCTGATTAGTGATTAGTGATTAATATCGTTGCCAAGTTTATAAGCGCATAAGATAACTCCTTCAAGTTTTTTCATAGAAGTTACTAATCCATTGCCCGTATAAATTACATAAATAGTATTTTGTAATTTCCAAGATAATTCTCTTGCTTCCTCTGAAACAAGTTTATAACTTAAAGTTTCTTTGATGTTTGCTGTTTCGATTTTCATAGTGAGTAAATGTTTGAGTGAATAATTATAGGGCAAATATACAGCTATTTTTTAATTATGCAATAGGCAATCAAAATAAATGCAAAGTATTTTTATACTCGCAATGCAAGTGCTTGAATATCAGCCTATTTATTTTGCAGCTCTACTAACACCGAAGCCGATTAAAGCTCCAACTCCTACTTTGAAAGCGGTTGTTTGATACCACTTCTTGTCCTGCTTGATGTATATGTTCTGCATTCCAGTAATCTGCATTGATGGATTGTCGATGCGCATACGAATAACTTTATCTCTGCGCTTGAATAATCCTTTACGGATCGTGTCACCAACGGCGTAGGTAAAATCCGCATTCATTATTAACGAGTCAATTTGCAAGTTGCCTTTAGTAGTTAACTGACCACCGATTACCCAAAACTTCTCAGCCTTGTAAAACTTTAGCGGCAATCTAATATGCGGCACTCGGTCGATAATAACAGTATCAGCAACTTTAAACTCGGTTTTAATAACTGTGCGAGTTTTAAACTTTACTACCTCAACTGGATTCTTTAACTTGAGTTCGAGTGCAGCAATCTGCTTTGCCTGCATTGCCTCTTTAGAGTCGAACGCTGCAATGACTTGCGCCTGCGTTGCAATAGTTGTGCTATCATCAAAGCGAGTTGATGTAAGCTCGCAAGGCGAAGGCTGATTAACGCAACTTCTAATTAAGAGCAGCAGCAGTATGAGGCAAGTTGCCAATAGTAGCTTGGTGTAGTCCATCTTTTATAAGTTTAAAAAGTTTCTTTTTGCTTTGCACAAGGGTGCGCTTATCCTTAACTTCCGCTTCCAAGATATTTAGAGCCACGCAAACTGGCATAAAGTTCTCAACTACGTGCAGCGATAGCTTCTCCTCAATTGTCATATCTCGCGCGATGCTTTTTTAATCAATTGCCGCATTGCCTCATCAAGTTTATCAACGCAGGCATCCACCATTTCGAGCAGCGCAATCTTCTCATCATCAACATTTGTATCTCGTAGCATCTGAGTAAGTGGTTTGATGTTTACAAATGGTTGTCTTAATTCGTGCGACAAGATAAATCGAAACTCCTCAAGCAATGCTCTCTGCCTTTCATATTCGTGCGCAGTGATTGATGAAACATCAACGAGCTGAATGCCTATAAATGTTATTCTTGTTCCAATTGCGAAGCAGTTCCATACATTATACCTATGCACTAAGTTCTTATGCTTTGTTCTTGCATAAACTCTTGCAGGATCAGGAGATTGCTTCTTGGCTTTTTTTATTGCCTCGATAAAATCTTCGCGGTCTGTTTCAATATCAACTATGTCGGTAATCTTCTTAGGCTGAATGTGGCTAACATAGCTCTTAAATAAGCTATTATTGCTTATTATGTTGCCGTCCATATCAGTGACAACATAAAACAAATCAAGGTTATTCTCTAAGATGAATAAGAGAGACATTGGCGAAGTTCAGTGTATAATTTCCCCCAAGAAGCAAGCGAATTGTATAACCAATAAGCGGTGAGTAATATAGTAAAGCTAAACAGCAACCCCATCACTGGCGCATCCATTGTATCCTTATGCTCAATCACCGTCTTAGGCTTTATCTCGATGCGCTTATATGCAGGAGGATGCACCAAGAATGGCGAGCTGCTCGGAGTGATTGTATCGCTTGCGTAAACATCGTGAATCATAGGCGTTTCTTGGTGCGGCATATTATAATAATCGTGCGCAAGTTCATAGGTTTGACCCCATTGGTCAACTGCGTATTGCTTGCCAAAGATAGTGAACTTTTGCACTGGCTCACCATAGTGCCAAACTTCATAATGCGTGTGCATCTTGCAGCCTTTGCCTAAGATGCAGTTGTCGCTAAGAGTAACGATAGTATCAGTTCTTTCAGTTATCATCTTGGTTGGCTTTAGGTATGTATCCTGCCGCTATCATAGCAGCAACAATTGCAGCAAGTGTCTCGGTTGAAATCGCTTTAAAAATCAGCGCAAAGACGCTCGATAGAATCACCAGTGAGCCGATTGTTGACCTCCAGTGCTTAACAACAATATCTACCATCTGCCTTGACTTGCTGATTTTTCTTCGCATAGGATTTATACGCTCTTGGAGAAATAAAGTTCTGCCTCTATTCGCCTTCGAGTTACTAACCCGTTTCGCTTTAAGCCGCCTGCGTTTACCCACTTTCCAAACTCTCTTGAGATTGCAGGATCGGCAGGATTCGCTTTTACTTTTGTCAGCAGGGTTGACTTAGCAAGCGCACCAGTTCCAAGATTAAAAGCAAAGCTAACCAACGCATCAAACTGATTTTGGTTGACTGGTGTTGTGTTAAGCAGTGCGCTAACATTTTGCTCGAAGTCGCGCACTGTTTTGCGCAAAAGCGCATCTGCCTGCTCTTTGGTAATCTTATCACCCATCTTAACCTTTTGGTCATTCGCATAATAGGTGCTGCCGTAGCCGATCGTAGCCACATTAGCATCACAAAGGTAAGCAGTTAGCCGCAAGCCTTCAAAGGATTTAATTAGCTCAAGACCTTTGGCGGAGATTGTCATTATACAATGAGATATTGGAATACTGCGTAGAATGGAGTTCCTGATCCAATAAATGTAGTATCTTCTGAAGAAAATCCAATGCTTTCAGTTCTTACAAATCCATTGCACTGATTAGGTTGGTCAATAGTAGCAACACCTCTTGCGTTATCTGATGTTGTTGCTATTGGAAAAGTAAAATCAAATTCGCCAGAAGTAACGCCTACACCTGAAAAATCAATATCCATAGTTCCTGAAATAACGCAATTTACAACATTCCCAATTCTGTTGTAATAAGCTTGAGTCAATGTAGCTGCTGTTATTGCATCAGTAAAACCACTAAATGTCGGTGTCCAAGTGCCGCTTTCAAAAAGATTATTAACCTCAATCTTCTTGGTTGTTCCTGCTGCTGATTGCGATGTATCGCTAACATCAACTATGCAAAGGTAGTCGGTTGCTTCTGCTGATGCGAGAGCTGTTAAGTCTGTTATTTTTATGCCTGCCATAGTTTCTAAAAGTTTAGTATAAAGAAAACCGCCTCGCTTGAGGTCGGGAAAGTTATGTTATTAATGGTGTATTGGTCAACGCTGATAAGCATAATGCCCTGCTCTGTTTCAAGATGGAAGGTTTTATCATCTACCACCTCGCAAAACTGCCCCTCTGTAATGTCTATGTTTATCATTGCTTAATAATTTGGAAGTAAGAGATAACTGTTGAATCGGTAATCACTGCATTCTGAATTGCAAAGATAATATATTGGTTGACTGTCCAATCAATATTAGAATTTGTTTGCACCCCGTTAAAGTTACCTAAGTCGCTGAACAAATTCGATGCTGCATTTATTGACTGAGTTACAGTTGCACTTTTAATCAGCACTTGCCTTTCCGTTCCTAAGTAGTTGTTTGCGCCTGCTGATGTTATGGATGTTGCAATTAAAGTAGCGGCTGGCACTGTCAACGAATCGGCAGTGTTGATGTACATTCTTAATGTTGTTAAGCCAGTTGAAATTGTTTTACCGAACCTACATTTTATTTCTATTATATCACCAACCGCAAAAGTATTTGCAGGCACTAACTGACTTACAACTTTAGTGTTTGCCGTTGTTCCTACAACCGCTGCTTGGTTGTTTAAGTCTTTATAAATTGAGCCAGTCTTATTGTTAAAGGTAGTCCAATTAGCAGCAGTTAAAAAGCCCTTGTTGCTTGCGCTTGCCGCTTGCCCATTGGCATAGTCAATACTTATTACTCCTGCCGCTGCGTCAAAATCATTTGCAGTAAAAGCAGCCGCACCTTTAGTTGTGCCATCAGCCGCAGCATCTGCAATGCTTATCGCAGGAGTTGCTCCTCCACTTGATGCAATTGGAGATGTGCCGCTAACATTGGTAACTGTGCCATTACCTTTTGAGTTGAAAGTTGTCCAATCAGCAGAGCTTAATGCGCCTCTATTTGCTGCGCTTGCAGTTGGCAAGTTAAATGTATGAGTATCAGTTGCAGAAGATATTGCGAAGTCAGTGCCCGAAGTTCCAACTGCTAAGTTCTGCACTTGCGCAGTTAAGCCATTAAGGGCAGTTAAGCCAGTTGAGAATGTTGTTAATACTTCGCATAGGTTGTTATCTTCTGTGTGCAGGGTTATCGTCTTGCTGCTATGAATTACATATACTCTAATTGCAAGCCTATCCGCAGCAAGTAGCACTGTGCTTGGAACTGCAACCGCCGTTGTATATAAGTCAACTTGAGTGCCATTAGTAATAAACTCAGGGTTTGCCGAACTTGATGCAATCAATGTCAATGTTCCTGCGCTTAGCTTGTAAAGCTCAATATAGAATCTTGGCGTACCTCCTGCACTTGATGAACTAAAGTACATCTCGAAGTTCCAATTTCCAGCAGGAATCGCTAACTGATTTGGAACACTCGCATCGGTAATAAATGATTGAATATAGCCGTCTGCATTGATAGTAAAATCTGTTCCTGCACCAATTACAGGAGTGCTGCTCATTTGCTTAAATGCAACTCCTCCTAAAGTACCTTGAGCAACCGACCCATTAAGATAGTAACTAAGTGTTGAGCCGCCTCCGCTTGATGTTGGGAAGTTTGCAAGTTGCCCATCTCCTCGAATATATTGGCTTGAAAGTCCTGCCGCTGCTACCGCTAAAGTTCCGCTTGTTGTTATTGGATTGCCAGTTACAGAAAAGGCAGCAGGCATTGTTAGGTCAACTGATGTAACTGTTCCGCTTGGAATTGTTGGAAACAATGTCGGCGTTCCCGTTCCATCTAAGTAGTCGGCAATTGTTCCCGTTGGCACATCAAACTTGCCGTTAAAAGTATTCCAATCAGCAGTGCTGAGGTAACCGTCGCTTGCTGCCCCTGCCTGACTGATTGAAATGTCTGGAGTATTACCGCCGCTTGATGCAATCGGAGCTGTTGCAGTAACATCCTCAACAATTGTATTTGGTATATCTGCCGTTGTAGCAATAGTATAATTGCCAGTTACCTTGTTTGGAAACTCTAATTGTACGTTTGCATTACTAAGATTATTAACTGATAGTATGCCTGCGCTTGTGCCATCGGATAATGTTAATTGTCCACTTGTATTAACAAACATTTCAGCGTATGCGCCAGTAACGCTGTTGTATGCTGATATAGTTTGCGATGATACTTGACCGATAAAATCATTAGCACCTTGAACAATTAAATCGTTTGTTGTTGTATTGCCAACATCGGTAACATCTTGAAGATTTGAAACAGATGTAGTAACAACCGCCCAAACTGCTGCGCCGATTGTATCATCTGAACATAAGTAAACAGTGCCATCATCTAAACTCCAACGAGAGCCGACTACAAAGCCTTTAGAGCTATCATCTGTTACTTGCGGCACTATTGTAAAGTTGTGAGTTACATCGCGTATCGTAAAGCCATCCTGCTGCATATAATAAAGCCGCCCTGCTTCCCACTTTAACTCATAACTTATTGAGCAGATTTGCGCTGTACCTTTCGCACCACCGTTACCTGCATCGGTTGTACCTTTTCTAAAGAAAGCACCATTGTCAAATGAAAGCCCTGCGTTTGCAATAAACTCAACATCGTTAGTTGTGCTATTGCCTAAGTCAGTTACTTCTTGCAATGTTCCAACTTCTCCACTGCCCCCTGCAATATTCACCTCAACAACTCCTGCCGAAATTAGTGATGCCGTCACCCCTTCGCCAGTAAAGTTTAGAGTTGTTGCAACTGGTGTAACTTCTACTCCCTCATCCTCAATAGCTATCGCTCCGCCTTCGCCACCAACTGCAATCAATGGATCTCCTGCCGTTCCGTTGCCAATTATGGTAACGCCATCAACAGCAACTTCGGTCAAGCAAGGTACGCAAGGTTGCAAGTCGGGTAATGGAATATCGCCAGTAGCGCAAGTATCATAACAGCCATCTTCTGAACTGGTAATTACTTGCACATCGACATCAACCGAAACGCAAGCCCATTCGTAGTTTGCCGTTAATGTTTTGATTTCATTTATGTAGCCCGTTGGTACAACCTCGTAGTTAATAACCCCTATGCTCTGCTTAAATAGTGGGTCAGTGCCTGATGCGAGCTTGTAAATTCTTGAAGCAAGCCAGTCCTGCGCATCTTCACTGTCGCAAGGTAGATGAGATTTGCGCACAATCGCATAAGCAGTCAATGGGAATGAGGTAATGTATAATTGCTTGCAGCCGCTTACCTTATAAGCATCGGTCTTATTGACTGTTACCTTGCTGCGCTTCGCCCAAAATAGCGTACCATTTTTAGCATCAAAGTTGGTAACAACCTCAGCCTGCCCGTTGCCTATGTAATGCACCCAAGCCTTATCGTTGCCGTTTGCATTAAGCTCGCATAAGCCAAACTGCTTATCGAAGATATTAGCTACCTCGATGCGTTGATTTAGTCTATCAATTATTGTGCGTAGTAGATTCATGGTTTGCTTATATCGTTTGCTATATCTTCTGCTAATAGTTCTGCGTGCAATTGCAGCATATCATTCTGTTCTTGTACTGTAGGCTTAAAAATAGTTCCGTAGCCTTTAAATTTTTTGTATTTTGGATTTAAGCTATCAACTCCTTTTTCCAATCCTAATGCTTTGCCTGCTTCATCCGCTTGCAGATAAATTAAAGAATCAAATCCTTCACTAAATACTGATACTTCATCAGTTGCAAATGACCTTTTTAAAAAGCCCGTTAACTCTAAAGGAGGTCTGCCGTTTGCTGCTTTTATCTTGGCGTATGCTTTAGTGTATGGCACAGTTGGTAAGAAGTTTCCTGCTTGATTTTGTCCTCTGCCAGTATCAATACCGAAGATGCGAATGTACATCTCTCGGCGCATATTTTTTACCGCACGAGATAGTGGAGTAAAGCCACCGCTCCACTCGGCAAAGAGCGCATCAATTCTTTCGCTTACTTGTTTTGGTGTTGCCATTATGGAAGCGCAGTTACATACTTCATATTCTTTCTGCAATCAAAGCAGTTGTTGTCATCAGGTAGGCGCATATTCTGCAACATCGCTGCAAGCTCCTCGTTGTATCTTGTTGCTGCTACATCTCTTGCTGCTATCATACCATCGTTAGGATCTGATGTTGCGAATCCATTGTTTACACTTACTGTTGTATTTACCCTTTGATTAGGGCTGATTTGTAGACCATAATTAAATATCTCAACCGCTGTGGCATAAGCTAAAGGCATTGCCATCAAACCGCCAATGCTGCACAGCCAAGATTCTCTATCACAGTTCACATTGTAAACCATCGACATACCTTGCGTGTATTTTTTGCTTTTAGAACTTAGCACCGAAGTGCCGTCTGTTGTTAGCTCAATTCCAATTGCATCTACAAATGGGCAGATGTGTACTGAGCGAATGCCGCCGCCGCAATCATAGCAACTGCCCTTCTTAGTTATCATCTTAGTTGTATCGTATAGCGACTCATAGACAAATGCTAAATCTAACTTTCTGCGATTCGCTTTGAATGTCCTGCCGATAAACTCCTCAACCGCTTCCGATTGATAAAAGAATGAATCGACTAACTTTTGCGTAGTCATATCAAATACAAATATCTCAACTGGTGTTGCCATTGTATAAATGTCAATCTGCAAGGTCGAAAGATAGAAGTTTAAAAAGCTCAATTGATTAGGGTCAATTGTTACTCTGATGCCTGCATACTTTCCTGCACCAAGAGCTAAGTCAATGTTGCTTGCGTTGGTCAATACTTGTCCAATTCTTTTGCTATCGATAACTGTGTCCGCCTTCATCATTGGAGACAATCGGCTAAGCATATCGCTTGACATCTTGCGCCAAGCAAACTTTAACTTGTCATCAAACAGTTCCACTCCGCTAAAATATTGGTCAGTTTTTAGCTGCCCTAACAAAGTTTGATTGATTCCTAAGTCATCTATATATAGCCCCGTTGTTGGCTCTGCTCTATCACAACCTTTTAATCCAAGTAATTTTTCGTAGCACATTGGTTAAATTTTATTTGCAAATATAAAAAAAAAGGAGAGGCTATTAACCTCTCCAATTTATTGCGTAAGAAGATTATCTCCGCCTTCGCTCAACAGCTCATCTGAATCTTCGCTCAGTAGAGGCTGTGAGTCAACTACGGGTTTACAATTGAAACGCAGTTTACATAGTTAACACCTGCAAACTTATCTGATGCTTCATAAATATCAGTCGGTAATGCTGCGATGATACCTGTTGTAGTCATTACAATTGATAAGTTACCGCAATCATCTTTCATAGTCAAGTCAACTGGTAAGCCTGCTGGCGTATAAACCAAAGTCTTAGAGTAGTTGCTTCCTGCTACGGGAGTGATTCCGCTGTTCCACTCAGCTAAGTTAAATGACAACCATTGGATTGCTCCTGCTGTTGTAACTAACGCTTTGTTCTGTGAACCTTGCGCCGCAGCTAATCTTGAATCGTAAGCAAAGCCGAAGCCGTTTTGCTGAGTGATTGCAAGTAAGTCAATGCCATACTGAGTGCAGCACCCTGCTGCCATCGCGTTAGCATATCTCTGCATTGCAGCACCACCGAAAGCAATTGGAGCAGCAGGATAGTTTGCCATCCTTGTAGCTTGCTGAATGTCAGCGATAGCGAAAGCATTAGGCTCATTAGTTCCTGCCATTGTTTCAATCTCTAAGCAGTCAGAAGTTACAGTGTAGAAACCTTCAACATCAGTTCCCCAGTTACCGATTGCAGCAACCGCTTGAACAGCAGCAGCAGAAGCAACCTTTCTATCTAACACATCCATCAAGCGCATAATGCTTTCAAGTACATAGCGGCTGTTCTCTTGGCAATGGCGAGCGATGTCCGCTGCATTGATTAATTGAGAAGCTGTGTAAGTGTCAGTAGTTTCAACTGTGTAAGTTGTAGTTGTATCGCCGTAAGTGTTATCAGAAGTACAAGTTAAGATGTTGCCACCTTCTTCAACTTCTGTCTCAGGCAAGCGTTGTATCCAACGAGCTTGAACAGTTTTAAGTTTCCCGTTGCCAGGAGCAACTTCTGTTCTGATTAACTTTACGTTCTCAGGAGACAATAAGAACTCTAAGAAAGGCAGTTGCTCGCGTTGACCAACTTCGATAAATAATTCGCCTAACGACATTTGTACGTTAGGACATTCGGATAGTATTCTTGAAATAGACATATGATATAGTCGTTTGTAGTTTTCAATTAGTGCATCAAATTCTAAAGGCTGATGCGGTGATGCCTACTGGTTGCAGCTAAAGTCCTGCCGACTACACATAGAGAATGACAAAGGTAAAAAAAAAGTGCTGAACTTTTACCGCTCAGCACTTAAAAAAACATCAATCACCACGCTACACTATACGCAAAGTGATTGCAATAGGTTACTACTTGGTGTAAAAACGTGGGTTAATCTTACTGAGCTTGCTATTATTTACTTGCTCAAGTATTGGAGTGAATGGCGTTTGCTTTGGGAACTTCGCTCCTGCGTGTGGATTCTTTTGGATGATGCCTGCTTCTGTTGCTTCCTTTAATAGCACATCTGAGACGCTTAAGAATGAGCCTGCTTTTTCTTTCGACTTCAATCGCTCTCCAGTTTTCTTGTCTTTAACAATAAATGCTCCATCATCTTCTAAGTCGATTGCATACTTTTCAGTCACCGCAGATTTAAAGCCGCGAATAGTGTACTCGTTAACTGTTGGGTCAAGTTTCAAGTTCGCCAACTCCTTCTCAAATGAATTGTTAATCTTGCTTGTCTTGATGTCGGTTGCAACTTGCGTCTTGTACTGCTCGAATTGGCTCATCACATCTTGCCTTGCAGAGTCAAGCTCATTACTTTTGCGCTCAAGTGTTTTGTACTTCTTTTCCCACTCTTGAATGAGTGCTTCTGAGCCGTTGCCTGATGCTCTTTTTTCCCAATCTTCGCGCTGCTTTTCGTATTCGCTCTTAGCCTTTTCCGATGCATTGCGGATTACCTCCTCCACTTTTTGCCCTTTAAAATCTTCATCGGTTAGCACAATGCCGAAAGGCTCAAATGCTTTGCGAGTAACATTGGCAATAGTGCCAGTGAGCTTGCCGATTTTACTGCTTACCTCCTCCTGCTTTATCCAATTTTCTTGGAACTTTTCTTTTGCCGCTTCGAGGTCTGTTGCCTCCTCGAGATTTAGGAACTTGACTAGCTCCAGTGCTTCCTCTTGTTTCATAATTTATTGGTATGGGTGTTAGTTTTAATTCCCTTGCGCCCCTTTTAATTAGCTCTTTGGCAAGCATATCAGATGCTTGTTTAATACTGCCATCGCTCATTATGTAGTAGGTCATAGCGCAAAGATAAATATATTTTGAAAATAAATTACATAATTATTTTGTTAATGTGTTGCGTAATTAAAAAATAGTATTATATTTGCCCTATAATTATTCACTCAAAAAATCGAAAACATGAACACAGCAACAACAATTTTAAATCAATTAGGAGGTAACAAATTTATTGCAATGACTGGCGCAACTTGCTACTCAGATGGTAACACATTAATTTCAAAGTTTAAAGGCTCTAAGATTGCAAACATTATGTATGTTACATTAAATGAGAATGACACTTACGATGTTAAACTTTGCAAGTTCAGAGGTCTTGATGTTAAAACAATTAAAGAAGTTACTGGTGTTTATGCTGAAATGTTAAAGACTATTTTTGAAGGTACTACTGGACTTAAAACTTCTTTCTAATATGATACACCGCCTTAGAATTATTGACTGCACCCGATGCGAGGGTGCAGGCTTCGAGCTTGAGCATCCTATTCATTGCTTTATAAATGACTGCGAGCTTACTACTAATTGCAGCGATTGCACCGATGATTGCAAAACAAAGCATACAACCGAATGCCGCCAGTGCGATGGCACTGGAGAAGAATATGAAGAAGCACCGAATGCGTGGGATGAAAGGGAGAAGTTATGAGTAGTTTATATGTAGTATTATTTTCGGGTGGTCGCACTTCTGCATTTTTAGCAAAGTATATGAAGGAAAATCCGCATTATAAAAATTGCATCTTTGTTTTTATGAACACTGGAAAAGAGCGCGAGGAAACTTTGCAATTTGCTGATAAATGTGACAAAGATTTTGGATTAAATTTAATTTATCTTGAAGCATTAGTAGATAATGAAAAAGGCAAAGGAACAACTTATACAATAGTTGACTTTAAAACTGCTTCAAGAAACGGAGAGCCGTTTGAAGCAATGCTAAAAAAATATCCATTGCCTAACAATATGGCTTCTAATTGTACAAGAGAATTAAAACAAAGACCAATAGACTCTTATTTGCGCGATAATTATAAAGGCTTTGATATTATAAAGGTTGTCGGAATTCGAGCTGATGAGGCTCACCGCAAAAGTATTAAAGCAGACGTTGAAAAAGTAATCTATCCTTTATGTGATGAAGTTAAAATTGATAGTAAGTTTATTCGTAATTGGTGGGCAAAGCAAAGTTTTGATTTACAATTAAAAGACTATCAAGGTAACTGTGATTTATGTTTTAAGAAGTCTTTAAAAAAGCGATTAACAATTATAAAAGAGAATCCAAATGTTGCTCAATGGTGGTTGGAAATGGAACAGAAATATAGTTCCGAAGAAATTCCAAGATTTGATTTAAGGACAAACAAAAGCATTGAACAGTTAATTGAAATGTCAAAACGCCCATTTGCAAAAGCGCAAGATTTGCACGAACTTTCTCAACAACAATGCGACTTGTTTGATTTTGAAACTGATTGTTTCTGTAAGGCTACCTAAGTATAACCCTCAGCCTCTGCTCTCGCTTTAACACTTGCAGGCACTCGGTTGACAATCACTGGCACGAGGAAGTGACGGCAAGGACCCCATCCACCAAGAAAGGTAAATATAGTTTTACTATCAGTGCCTTCGATGCGCCCTGCCCAAGTGCCGCCGCGAATATCATTAATGCCTGCACTATTTTCGCCGTTACCCCAAGCTTCAATCTCTTTGCGGTGAAATATTTTACCTTCTCGATGTTGGCAGAATGGTCTTGTTGTTGGAATCTCACCTCCTAAATATTGGTAGTATTCAACTCCTATTTGCTCATTGACTGCTGCTGCATAACTTCTGTCAGCAATTGCCTGCGCAGTTCCTGCTGCATTGCGCACATTAGCAAGTAGCCGCCCATCGTTTGCATCCGTTCCTTCAATAACTCCTTGCAATGCTTTGACTGCTTGGTTAAGCGGAGCGCGAGCTGCAACATTAGCAGTTAGTTGCTCAAGGAATGGAACAGAAACATTCTCTCTAAGTCCTGAGCCAAAGAAAGCATTGATGGCATTCTGCTTAGAGATGGCGAGTAGTTGCCTCTGCACATTGTCAGGCTGAAAGCTACTATCAATCTTTCTTGCAATGTCATCGGTTAGTTGAACTCCTTCATCTATTGAGCCGAGAAACTTCTGCACCGCATCTTTATACTCGCCCCCTGCCAGTGACTTATTCAGCTCATCGGTTATTAATCCAATTCGTCGTATGTTATCTTCGGTCTGTGCGATGTTTCCATCGGCATCGACATCCATTTCGGCGAGCATTGGTGCAATCTTGCGCCACGCATCTCGCTGTGCCTTGATTGCTGCCGTAGCAATCTCCTCAGGCACATTCTCCAAGAGCTTGATTTTATCTTTAACGAGTTGCTCAAACGATGCCATTCAATAAGGTTTGTTGCGCCTGCGCAATTGGGTCAAGTTGTACTCTGATTTTCTCCGCTGCCTTCTCCTGCAATAGTCTAATCTTATCGCTCATCGGTAGGCTCAAGAATGATGGAGCTTCAGCAGTTGGTAGGTAGTCTCTTATTAATTCCATAATTAACTGCGGTGCGCTGTTATGCAATACATCCTGCCACTTCTCAACTGTGCCACTTGCGAGCCTCGCTAAGACATCCGCGTTGCTCATCAATAGCAATTCATCAGCGTTGATAATTAAGTCGTATATCGCGCTTGTCTCATCGTCGGTATAGTGAATCGCTCTGATGTAATTGTAAACATTAGAGAAGGTTATTGATGGCGGCACTCCTGCCTTAACTCCTTCGCTGATAACCGCAAGGTAGTCGCTCGGTGTTGATATGTCGAATGATGTTGGATAAACTAAGTTAACACCACCAAACAAATCGCCATATCTCATCCTGCCGATTGTCACCAAGCAGAACTCGTAAATTGTAAATAGTTGGTCAGAGATAGGTTTAATAAAAGCATACAAACTTCTTAGCTTGTTCAAGCTGCCAGTTGCTGTTGATGCTTCGCCGATTGTGCCGCTCTCATCGCTTGAAGGCAGATGCAATATCCTTCTTGACTTCGCCATCTGCTGCTCAATCTCAGTGCGCAAGAAGTTCAATGTTTCCATTGGAGGAGAAACGAACTTTAAATAATCGCCACTTAAGCCAGTGTCTCCTTCGCTGATTGATGTCTTAGGCTTAATTAAGAGCATACCGGTAGGAGAGAATCTGCTCTTTACTCCGCTACCTGAACAACTACCGCAAGTACGATAACCTCCGTTGATAGGATCGAATATCTGCCCATCATTACAGCGGTTACCTTCTCTATCTGTGAACTCGCAAATCTCACCGAGCGCAACCATAAAAGGAAATGCGCTTGTAGCTTTACTCATCTGCAAGTAACTCTCATCGAGTATCACTTGGTCAAGTAATGGCACTGCGGTAATGAATGGCGATTGAAATGCAATCTCATCATTAATGAGCTGAGGTGCTCCCATCAACTTAATTGCAGGAACGTAGCCGAGATTGTGTTGGAATACAACATACGGCTCTCCGAATGTCATATCACTTTTCTTGCCAGTCTGCTCGATGCGGTAGATTGCCTCTTTGTCGTAAAGCTCAAGTATAATACCAGTGCGCTCATTCTTGCTGCCTGCTTTTACAACTGAATAATCATCAGTGATAACTAAGTAATAACTGCCAAACTCCTGCCCTACAATATTCTTACAATTGTAATACTCAGGCATCGGTCTTATTAGCTCATTGGTAACAGTTCCATCTTCATCAGTGTAAATGTCTTCGGGAAATATCGCAATGATGCCGTTAGCATCTACGAGCTTAAGCGTTGGAAGCATATTCTTAATGAACATCTCCAGTGAGCCGAACTTCTCAATCTCATTATTGACATACTGCTGAAAGGTCTCCTCTCCGAAACGAGGGTCAACTTCACCATTGTACTTGATGCTCCAGTTTTGGTCAGCGAATGCCCTTGATATTGTAGATTTAAAATCTTCAAACACGCTCAGCGTTGTTGCCTTATAATTCTCTTTTATATATGTAGCCTGCGCATCGGTTTGATTTGGAGCGCGAACAGAAAGTAAATGCTCAGGATAAACATCAGAGCGGCTATGCGGCAAGATGCTATCATACATCTTAGCGGCAAAGTTATACCCACTCCAATACTCAGGATAAGCAATGCGCTTCTTTGGGTTGGCAGTGTTATACTGCTCCCAACTTTTGCGCTTTGCTATAAACCTATCGACAATCTTCTGAACGTCTTCCATTTTGTTATGCTGCTAATTTAATTGGATTAAGGGCAATGCCAGTTGTAGCTCCTGCCCAATTGCTGCCGCATTTCTTGCCGCCGCACATCTTAATTACTTTAGGTTTATTTTTCATCGTTTTTGAATTAAAGAAAGTCCACGATTATCAGATGTTTTAAAAGTTAAAACACTGTAATTAAGTTTAGTAATATACTCCATTAATCTCTTAACATCAGGAATACCAATTGTATCGTGGTACGCTATTATACCTCCATCAGTTATCAATTTTGATACCTCTTTAAACTCAGGTACAATATTCGCATAGCTATGGTCACCATCTACAAAGATAAAATCAAATTGCTTAGGCTTCATTCTTTGCATCACTGTGATTGATTCGCCAAGAATGAAATCTATTTCAGGACCTATTGAAGTTAAATCGTGCTTAAGATAATCGTTGATATCAATGCCAGTAAACTTACCATCTTTAGGCAAAGCCTCAACCATCTTAATAGATGTATAGCCTTCAAAGACTCCAATCTCCATTACGTTTTTTGCCTTTGTCATTTTAACAAGTGAGTATATAAATTCGTATACATCAATCTCGCTTGTCCACCAATGCATCGGAATTTCTTTAAAAGTTTTAGTTGTTACAATTTTTTTACTCATAGTTTTAGTATTGATATGCCTCTGCCTTCTGTTGTGTTTAGCGTTATATTTTTATAGCCGTAGTGATCTGCGTATTCAACTAACATACGAGGACCTTCAAGATGGATAGTGTCGTGTAAAATAATCACCCCCTCTTTACTTACAAGAGTCTCAGCAATTTTGAATTCTTGTAGGACGTGCTCGAAGCTATGGTCTGCATCAATGAATATAAGGTCAAAGTGCGCTAATGGTAACTTCTTTAGTTCCTCAAGTGAATTACCAAGCACGAAGTCAATCGCCTTGCCTTTAGAAGTCATCGCTGCTATTGTCGCATTAGTTCGGTAGTCGTTAATGTCGATGCCAACATAATGCCCACCTTGCGGCAAAGCATTAATTAAGTGCTGCGATGTCTCGCCTTCAAACACTCCAATCTCAAGGGCAGTTACATACTTTGCCATCTTGATAAGGTTTGCCATAAATAAACCGCACTCATCTTCTGAGTTCCAGTCGTGGCGTGCTACCTCTGTGAATGTTGCTGTTGTGACAATCTTTTTAGGTCTGCCAACTTTTGGTTTATCGTTTTCCATCTGCGAATTTGTTTTGTGATATTCTGTTAATGTAATAAATATGTCTCTTGCCAATTGCCTGATGGTCTGCCTTAAGCATTCTATCGAGCCAGTCAATGTAGAAGTTAGGTGTAAATCCTGCACCGCCGTAATAGCTTTGTAAGTAGTAGTTGGCAGTAATCTCTTGGAAAGTTAAATCTCTTGTCATTGCAAAGTGAATCATACCACCTTCGCTTCCTTTTATCTTTTCGTATACCTTTAGCGCAGGGTCAACTCCAAGTATTGCCATTGCAATATTCATATACAACTCATCAGGCTGTGAGCCGCCCCACTTCATCCTTAAGTCCTTTAATGGTATTGGGTTGTCAAAGTATAACTTTTGCGCCTTGCTGTAAATAGCTGCTGCCTTCTCGCCTTTTACAATCCATTGCATCGAGCTGTTGATTGCAGGCATAATAGTATCGGCAGGCAACTGGTAGTGCGCCCAAATCTTATCAGCCCAAGCCCACTGCATAGCTTTAAAGTCTCTGCCCTTGTCAATTGTATGATAGCCAACTGTATGGCTTATGTAATCTTTGCCCGATTGATTAAGCTCATCAATCATCGGCTGAATGTCTTTAAGTGCAA
>Ga0114973_10001068_pt1 | contig 20525 bp, 18 predicted proteins | sample M_140807_MF_Meta_FD_87025 | JGI IMG/M metagenome (GOLD analysis project Ga0114973, IMG submission 87025) | Freshwater microbial communities from Lake Montjoie, Canada to study carbon cycling - M_140807_MF_MetaG | ecosystem: Environmental > Aquatic > Freshwater > Lake | place: Lake Montjoie...
TATAGAGCCGTCGTAGACTACGACGTTGATAGGACGGGTGTGGAAGCGTGGTAACACGTTAAGCTTACCGTTACTAATAGCTCAATTGGCTTGATTTATGCACTGAAAAAATTTTTATTGATATAAATTACAATGTTTAAGAAAATAAAAAAGCGATGCTAAAAATTAGAGATTTTACAACTTTAATATAACCTAATTGATATATTAGAGGCACATTTTAAGATTTAGAAATTAATGACAGATTTTGTAACAATAAAAAAGTGCGACATTTGTTCATCAAATAAGTTAAAAAAAGTTTTTGGGATGAAAAAATTCCCTTTGACAGGTATTTATATTTCAAAAAAAAAAAAATTAAAAAATTTTGATAATGAGTTTTTGATTTGTGAAAAATGTAATCATGGTCAGTTGAGAAATCAAATTAGTCCAAAATTTTTATATCAAGAAACTTATTCACATAGAACCTCAAAGAGTCCTTTAGCTGTTCAGGTTAATAACGATTTTTATGAAAAATTGAAAAATAAAATTAAAAATAAAAAATTTGAATGTATTTTTGAAATTGGTTGTAATGATTTATTTCTAGCAAAAAAACTTAAAAACCATGCTAAAAAAATTATAGGTATGGACCCAATATTTAAAGACAAAGTAAAAAAAATAGATAATAAAATTTCAATAATTGGAGGTTTTATTAATGATGATAAATTAATTAATGAAGTTGATCAAATAACAAAAAAAAATAAAATAGATTTAGTCATATCAAGTCACACTTTTGAGCATGTTGATTCAATAAAAAATTCAATAAAAAAAGTGATCAAGATTGTTGATGATGAGTGTTTGTTTGTGATTGAAACCCCATCGCTTGATTCCATAATAAGAAATGGACACTTTGATCAAATTTTTCATCAACATCAACACTATGTATCTGAAGAATCTATATTAGAATTATGCAATCAATTAGGTCTTCACTTTATTGAATTCAAATATAATTATCAAATCTGGGGTGGAAATGTAATGTATCTTTTTAAAAAAACAAAAAAAACAGTTTCAAATAAGAAATATTTAAAAAAAATAAAAAAAGCTAATATTAAGAATGTGATAGTGAAATTTAATGAATTTAAAAAGCAGTGTATTAAAAAGATTAGTTATTTGAAAAAACAACACACAAGCATTATTGCATTTGGAGCCGCACAAATGATGCCAGTTTTAGCCTATCATTCAAAATCAAACTTTAGTTTTGTTAGAGGTTTATATGATGATAATGCAGATCGAGTTGGAAAGTATTTGCCTTACATAAAACCAAAAATTAAAAAAATAAATTATAAAATAATTAAAAAATCTTTCGTTGTAATAACAGCTAATGAGATGTGCAGACCTATCATTAAACGCCTATTTAAAATTAACCCACTACGAATAGTTACTTGGCATAGTGATTTTTAATTTGTAGAAACGGTATAATGATTTTTGATAGTAGAATTTAATCTACACTACTAAATTTAATATTTAAAAAATCTTTTAAAATTCTAATTATATTTTAAATTAACAATTTTATTACTTACAAAAATCATTCCTTCTTTATAAGAATATGGCATTTGTCTAAGTGAGTTTACTAAATTCCATCCTGATTTATGTGAGAATATATTTACTCTAATTTTTTTTAAATGTTTGAAGATTTTTTTTGCAGATTTAAAATCTGTTATTTCTATGAATGCATCGGTATTTTTCCAATGCTTTCTTTTTGTTGTCAAGATACATTTGCTTTCGGCTCCCTCTATGTCCATTTTAATTAAAGTTTTTTGTTTTTTATTAAGCAATGATAAGAATTTATCAGCTTTAATTTTAATTATATCTATCTTTCCATAAGGTTTTTTCTTCATTTTTATAATATGGCTACCTGTAGTATTTCCTAAAATTCTATTAAAAGTTAAATTTTTTTTTTTATCAAATATAGCTTTATTAATAGTATCGACAGATTTGCAGTTATTTAATTTTAAATTTAATTTTAATTGTTTAAAATGATTTGGATCGGGTTCATAAGATAAAATTTTTTTGTAGCCAAGTTTACTAAAGATTATGCTGTGCAGTCCAATATTTGCACCCAAGTCCAAAGCTCTACAATAATTATTTTTATTATTTTTATAAAATGAGAAAATTATTAAATCTTCAATATCCCATAAATGATAAGATTTTATTTTACCAAAAGAGAAGTATGGAAATTTAATTAAACCAATATTTGAAATATTTATTTTATTAATTTGATATCGATTGAATTTTTTTTTACTAAAATTAAAAATTTTTTTTTTATTTTTTAAATAAATTTTATCACTTATCTTATTCTTAAACAAATTTTTTTTTTGATTTATAAAATTTGAGATAACGTTATTTGTCATTATGAATTAATTATTATACTATTTAATAATAGAAATTCTTATTAAATATAATTTTTTTTATAGTAATTTATATATATATGATTATTGGAAGAGGTGTTATAGTAAATATATAATTAATGAATCTTGGTATAAAAAAAAAAATTGCTTTAGTAACTGGTGGCGCAAATGGGATAGGAAAATCCATTAGTGAAGAGTTAGCAAATGAAGGTGTGAATGTTTTTTTTACCTCTAGGTCTCAAAAAACAATTCGCGAAATGGAAAGTACTCTTAAAAAATATAACACGAAGTGCGAAGGCATTAAAGTAGATTTTCTTATAAAAAATTCTTTAAATAATTTTTTAAATCAAATAAAAAAACTAAAGATTGATATTTTAGTAAATAATGCCGGACATACTTTTGATATTACAAATCCTTATTGTGATATAAGTGATTGGCACAAATTAATGAAAGTTAATTTTGACACTCCAGTTCAAATAGTAAATGCAGTAGTTCCTTATATGAAAAAAAAAAATTGGGGAAGAATAGTAAATATAACTTCTTGTGCCGGTCTTGAAAATAGTGGACCCGTAACATACACTGTTTCTAAAGCAGCTCTTACGGCCTACACAAGAACAATGGGAAGAATATTAGCAACCGAATCTAAGAATATAGTCATGTCCGCTGTATTTCCAGGCGTTGTTGTTACAAAAGGTGGACATTGGGAAAAAATTTTAAAAAATAGTCCAGGTCATGCTAAAAAATATTTAAAAGAAAGGTGCCCACTTGGTAGATTTGGAGAAGTTGAGGAAATAAGTCCAGTAGTTGTATTTTATTGTTCGCAACTTGCATCGTTTAGTCATGGAGCAATTATCCCTGTGGACGCTGGTCAATCAAGACATTTTATGACCCATAACTATTTAACGTGACGAAACTTACTGACGCATTAGCGTTAATATTAAAAGAAAATAATATAAAAAGCGTTTTTGGATTGCAAGGAGGAGCCGTTGTTCACATTTTTGACTCTTTGGAAAAGTACAAAATAAATGTCACCTATACACATCACGAACAAACAGCATCCTTAGCTGCAGTAGCTAACGCAAAAGCAACTCAGAATATTGGGTGCGTTGTAGTTACGACTGGTCCAGCATGCACAAATGCAATGACCGGACTTCTAGCGGCCTGGCAAGACTCTGTTCCTTGTGTATTCATAAGCGGACAATCAAGAAGCAATCACACTTCTTATGGAAAGAAAGTAAGACAGACTGGAACGCAAGAAGTAAACATATGTGATATTGTAAAGCCGATTACTAAATATACATGCTTTGTAAAAAAAAAAAATAAATTTGTTAAGGAAATGAGAAAAGCCTTAGCCATCGCAATAAGTGGAAGACCAGGACCCGTGTGGTTAGATATCCCACTTGAAATTCAATGGTCAGAAATTAATTATATTAAAAGGAATGAAGTTTCCAAAATTAATCAATATAAAAAAATATCACAATCAAAAATAAATAATTTCCTCAAGTTGTGCAAAAATTCAAAGAAACCATTACTTTTATTAGGTTTTGGATGTCGATTATCAGACCCAAAGATTATAAATATAATAAATTTAATTAAAAGGGAAAGAATCCCATTCGTAAGCACATGGAACGCTAAAGATTTTTTTCCAACAACTCATAAAAAAAATTTAGGCACAATTGGAATGAGTGGACAACGAGGAGCCAATAAAGTTATTTTTGAAGCAGACTTGATAATTTGTCTTGGCACCCATCTTTCAATCCCGCACACAACAACTTTATATGATAATTATGCAAAACAGGCAAAGAAAGTAATAGTAAATATTGATAAAAATCAATTAGAAAATTTAAATGTTAAATTTGATTTAAAAATTTGCACGGACGTAAAAAAATTTTTATTGAATATAAAAAATAAAAAATTATTTAAAAGGTTAGATTGGAAAAATTTAGAATATTTTAGAAAAATGAATTGGTATAATCCAAAAAAAAATATCAAGGTAAACTCTGATTTTTTTATAAATAAATTAAGTGCAGTGTTACCTTCTAAATCGTGCATCATTATAGACGGGGGGGGGACAGCTTTATATAGCGGATTTCAAAGTACAATTGTAAAAAAAAATCAAAGGATTATTTGTTCTTCAGCAATTTCATCAATGGGAACGGGCTTAGCTGAGTCAATAGGTTGTTTTAAGAGCGGAAAATTTAATAAAATGATTTGCATAATAGGAGACGGCAGTTTTTTAATGAATATTCAAGACTTAGAAAATATAAAACGATTCAAAATGAATCTTTCTGTAATTTTAATTAATAATAATGGATATCTTGCAATTAGACATACTCAGAAAGAATTTCTCAAAGAAAAATATTATGGAACAAATCCTAAAGGAAATTTAACTATGCCAAATTTTGAATCCGTTGTGAAAGCCTTTGGTTTGGACTATATAAAAGTTGAAAGATATAATCAGATTAAAAGTACAATAAACTATATTCTGAATCAACAAACGCCAACAGTTTGCGAAATTATTACAGACGAGGAACAGTCTTCACTTTTTAAACAAGGTTACAGAAAAGTTGCTGACGGTAGATTTGAACCTCAGAGCCTATCAGAAATGCACCCTTTCTTTCCAAAATCAGTATCTAACACTAATAATTAATTAATGAAAAAATTAAAGTTATTTTATTCACAAAAGACTTAAATTGAAAAAAAATTAATAATTATTTTTCTATGAGAAATTTTACCCTTCTTGCCGTTGGCCCAATGAGTGTTAACTGTACAGATTCAGTTTTAGAACTTATAAATGAATGCAATGTGGCAATTATTTTGATACAAATGAAAATGTCGTACTTAATTATTAAATAATCACCAAGTTTTATTAAATGATCGACAAGTTAAAAAAAATTTTAAAATATAAAAATGGTTTTTTTTTAGAAGCAGGCGCTTTTGATGGAATTAATTTCTCAAATACTTATTATCTTGAAAAAGAATTAAATTGGAAAGGAATTTTAATTGAACCTACCTTAGAAAGGTATTTGTCTTGCATAAAAAATAGAAAAAAATCTATAGCTATAAATTGTTTATTAACGTCATTCGAAGATTACAAAAAAAAAAAATACGCTTTTGGTGATTTTATTTTAAGCAAGACCGGGGGGGGTGGGCCTATGGCGTCTATCAATAATATTAAATTAGACAATTCGGTAATTTTAAAACTAAAAAATTTATATTCAAAAATTCGAGGAAGATATCCATTTGTACCTGTTCGTCAAGTCCCACTGTCTTATATTACTGATTTATTAAATATTCAAAAAATTGATTTTTTTTCTTTAGACGTTGAAGGTCAAGAATATAATGTTTTAAAAGGAATTGATTTTAAAAAATTGTACATAAAGTATGTCTACATTGAAGTCAGAAGTCATAGTAAAAAAAAAATATTTGATTTATTAAATAAAAATAATTTTAAATGTATTGGAAAAACTATTTACCGCAAAAAAAAATATTCCAATTGGACTGATCCCGGTGAATATAAAAACTATTTATTTCAAAATAAGTAAAAACATTTTAAAGTCAAATAATAAATTATTAATAATGCATATTTTTATTACAAAAAAGCATTTTTAAATTTTAAAAATATGCCTTTAAATAAATTCTTAAAAGTAAAAATTTTCGCGAGTAAAGATTTTTACACAGGTATACTTGTAAATGAAATAATTAAAAGTTTTCCTAAAAATACATTATTTTATTTGCACCTTGAATCTTTCTCTCTAAATAGAAAAATAAAAACAACTATTATTTTATTTTTTTATACTTCTTTAAAAAAAATTATAAAAAATATATTTACGATATTAAATTACATTATTACCAATAAAATAATTAAAGTTGACGATTATAACTATGATTTTGTTAGCTACGATTTAGGAATAATCATAAATTACCCTAAATTATTAAGAATTGAAAAATATCCATTGTACAATTTTCATTTAGGAAATTTAAGCAACCAAAGAGGTTCTTTTATGTTTTTTTATAAATTTTTATACAATTGGTCTAAGATAGATCTTACTTTTTATAAGCTTACAAATGAGCATTTTGACGTTGGAAAAATAGTAAACAAAAAAAGCTTAAAAGTGAATAATGCAACTGCCTTAGATATATTTTTATTATATTTTAAGAATAAAAATTTTATAAAAGAAAGTATTAAAATAATTTTTAAAAAGAAAATAAAAAAAATAATTGTTAATAAAAAAAAGATTAACCTAAGCCCATCATGGTCGATAATTGTAAAAACTTTAATTAAAAAATTTATAAAAATTAGTTCTTTGAATATTTTTTAAAAAAAAAATCACCCTTTTTAAATGAAATATGTTAATTCCTTGATTAACAGGCAACATTATTATTTTATTAGCAATTTCTTCTGAATTTTTACATTTTTTATAATTTTCGTATAAACTATATACTGGGTTACTTGAACAATTTGTGTAGTAATAATTCTTGATATCTATAAAATTTTCAAGGCTTTTCTCCCATATTTTTTTTTTTAAATCAATAGTTTTGCATATAATAGGAAAATCTAAATAAATATTTGTTTTATTAAAATTTATTTGAGGAAAAATAAAATTATTAATTTTATGTAAATTTTCGTAGATTAAATTTGCGTTATTTATTCTTATAAGATTATTTTTTTTTAAGTCCCTAAATTGATCTAGTAACAGTAATTTTTGGATTTTACCCATTTTTTTTATATAATCCCCTGGTATTTCATCTTTTATTAACAATTCGTAATCAGTCCTGTATTTCCTTAAAAAAAATTTAATTTTAAATTTATTCGCAATTCTTAAAAAAATAAAAAAAAAAGGAAAAATAATTCTTTGATTCAGGATGATAAGCAAAAAATAAAATAGTATTTTTTTTACAAAAGAGATATACTCAACAACTTCCATTTTTTCATAGTCTTTTTTAAAGTCTAATTTTTTATTATTTTGAATTAATGCACCCCCTGTAATACTTGAAATATTTTTCATTATATTGAAGCTTAGAATTGCAAAATCACCATAATTTCCAGTAGATTTGTCATTATTTATTTTTGCCCCAAAAGATACGGCACAATCTTCTATAAGATATATTTTGTCATTCTTTTTTTTAAGAGTATTTTTGATCTTTATGATATCTTCGTTAAATCCATTTAAGTGAGTTACTACTACGCAAGCCAAATCATTTCGATTTAATATTTCTTTGCTCATTTTTGTTTCAAAGCTGTTTTTTTTATTATCTGCGAAGATTGGTTCAAAACCTGCATAAATAATCATATTTATCATCTCAAAAAGTGTGAATGAGTTTATAAGAACCTTTCTTTTAGTAGTTTTATTTTTAATATTATTTAAAATAAAAAAAAGCGCAGATCTTCCGTGATTAAATAAGTAAATATTAGAATTTGGATAGTAATATCTAATTTTTTTTTTTAATTTAATATCAATCTTTTTATTTTTTAAAAAAAAGCATAATAATATTTTTTGGAATAGTTCAAATAACGTAATGTTAAAAAAAAATCTGGATCTACAATTAAGAAAATTATTTATTGTAAGATATATCATTAATAATTTTTTTACCTATTCTTAGACTATTTGCAAGCAATGTAAGACCAAAAGATTTAGATGGTAAATTAGGAAATATTGATGAACCAACTATATAAAGGTTATTTATATTTTTGATTTTTAATTTTCCATAAGTATTTGTGGTTAGATAACGGGGGGGGGGGCAGTTTTTATACAATTTCATTGGGAAATTGCATCCTAGATGATAACTTCTACCGTATTGATTAATTTTTAATAGTTTATTAAAAATAAAAATTTTTGATTCCCTTTCAAATTTTTTAAGAAATAATTTTAGTATTTTTTTTATTTTTTTTGACTTTTTTTCATTAGAAGAATTCATTAAGAACTTATTTTCAATAATTTGATAATCGAAAGATAGATTAGAAGGCAAGAACCCCCAAATTATACCTATTTTACATAGTATTTTTTTAGGAAAAAAGTTTACTATTTTATATTTACTTTTTAAAACATTCTTAAGATGTATAAAATTTTTTTTAATTTCAAAATAAAATTTAAAATCTTTAATTTTCTTTGTAGAAAATACTTGTAAATTTAAATTTTTGTTATGATTAATATTTATATATGCTGGAACTAAAAAACTTTGCGCTTGTTTAATTTTATGAATTTTTGCTTTTAAAATAGAATTTTTAATAATTTTCTCAGTATTTATTACACCAGTGCAAAGAATTAGATAATCTGAAAAATAAATTTTTTTTGTATTATTAAAATAAAGACAAAATTTTTTTTTATTATATGCAAATTTATTTAGTGATAAATTAATTAGATCGTATCTATTTTTATTAATAATTTTTTTTATATATTCGTATGAGTTAAAAATTTTATTATTTTTTTCTGCTATTTGAGATTTAAAGATATTAAAATTAGAAGATTTATTATTTAAAAATAAATTATTATATAAATTTTGTTTTTTTATATTAAGAATTCTTTCAGCTTCTATATAATTTTTTTTAAAATCGTCGTATTTTATCGGCCATTTTTTAAAATCATCTTCATCAAATCTACAGCTGTAACCTCCCCAGAAATTAGAGTTTCCACCGCTTTTCTGTATTGTTTGCAAATAAAGAAAAGGTTTATCAGTTATTTTAACTGTATTATTGATTGGGACTGGCAATTTTTCATCACAAAACAAGGGTTTTTTAAAATCTTTCTTTATTATATTTTCATTTGTCGAGTCTATTATTAAAACCTTAATTTTTTTATATTTTGATATTTGATTAATTATTCCTAAGGCACTCAAGCCACTTCCAACGATAGCAATCTTATAATTATGCATCTAGAAACTTAGCTTCTTAAAAATTTTTTCTGGAATAAATTTTATAATAAACATTAAAATTTTCCATTTAAAATCTATATAAACAATTTCTTTGTTATTTTTTATCGCTTTAATAATTATATCTGCCGTTTCATATGCTGAAGTAATTAAAAATTTAGATGCTTTTACTTTAAATCGTTTTGTTTTTATATATCCTGGTATGACAGTTATTATTTTTATTTTTTTATAATATTTTTGTCTTAAACTTGAAAGATACGAAATTAAACCAGCCTTGGAGGCTCCATAAAATGTATTTATTTTTCTCCCTCTTAATCCAGCGACTGAGGTAATCACACATAAAAAGGACTCTTTGTTTAATTTTAGTTTATTCTTTAAAAGATAATTTATACTTAATATAACATTAAAAAAATTTACTTTAATAGTTTTTTTGCACTCCGAAAGATCTCTAAATTCTTTATTAGCATTACCTGTAGATCCTGAAATCCAAATAATTCCTGTTAGATCATTTGGTAATTTTTTAAGTGCAGATAATGTATTCTTAAAATTTTCTAAGTTATTTTTTATAAAAATTATTTTACTCTTATATTTATTTAGATTTTTTTTACTTAAAGAAATATTTCGGCAGAAAATAATAAACTGACCATAATCCTTATATAAAAAACTAAGAATATATTTTGTTATTTCAGAGGAGCCACCATGAATAAATAATTTTTTTTTATTCAAAACTGACTCTTTTAAAGAAACTTGAATTAAATTTTTTATCTAAGTATTTTTTATTTTTTTTTAGCAAATAAGGATTTAAAGCGAGTGTACTATTATTTAATTTATTTATTATGGAGTCTTTTGTTAATGAAATAGAAATTCTGTTTTTATAAGTAAATTCTCTAAAAAGCGATTCTTGCTGTTTAAAGTTTTTACTTTTCACGAAATCCATTGAAATAACAATTTTTTTCATTTTACTGTCTAAAAATTTAATAATCATAAAATGTGAAAAAGTTTTATTTTTCTTAAAAAAATTTTTAATTAAAAGAAGTTTTTTTTCTAATTCTTTGTACTTACATTCTAACTGATATTGAAAAAAACCTCTATTTTTAAAAATATCATTCCAATTATGTATAGTATTTTGGATAAAATAAAAATCATTATAATTATAAATTTTTTTATTAAAAAATATATTCTTTAATAAAAAAATTAAATTGAAAATCATGGCAAATATTTTTGTATGGCTAAAAAAATTAAGCAAATAAACAATTATTCTAGGTATACTTTTTATTGAACTTTTTTTTACTTCAGTATTGTTACTTAAATGTTTTCCATAAAATATTATTCCATTAAAATATTTCGAAAAACAATTAATCCAGATAGCAAGATATTCGCTATTTCGATGTATTTGAGAAATTTTTTTTTTTACTTTATTAATATTAAAAAAAAAATGTTTTTTTAATAAAATATTTCTAAAATTGCACTCATCGAGCCTGAATTTTACAGAGATGATTGTGCCCGTTGAGCCTCCAGCTCCAAAAGTTAAATTATATAATTTGGAATTTTTTTTTTCTGAACAATTATAAATTTTACCATTGTTAATGATTTTAAATGATACAACATAATCCTTTATATAATTTTTTTTCAAATATTTACCTAGAGTATTGTTGGCTAACATACCACCAATAGTAGCAAACTTAGTTCCAGGTAAGGATTTAATAATTAATTTTTTTTTTTCAATTATTTCTAAAAAATTTTTTAAACAAAGACCAGATTCTACTTCAATAGTTTTTTTTTTATCATCAAATTCAATAACTTTGTTAAATTTTTTTAAATTTATTGGAGATTCCCCAATAGGACGATCATTGTAGCTTTGTAAATTACCAATTATATTATATTCTTTTTTACATAATTTAATTAATTCATTTAAGTTAGATGGGTATTTAATTTTGTTAGTAAAAAAATAATTATAACTGTAGTTATGTTTTTTTTTTAACATTTTTATAAAAAAAATTATTTTTACATTAAATTTATGAGCTATAAAAACAACTTGTTACTTATATAACCCAACAACTAGTGTAAACTACTGCAACAATCTATTGTTGTTTATTTTTTTTTTTTAAAAACATTTAAACTAATTTTAGTTTTTTTACTAATAAATTCTTTTATTATTAAAATATGTTAAAATTAAAATTTTTTAAAAATTTTTTTATTTATATAAATAAGCAATGAAGTCTAATTTTGTTTTTTTAAATCCTTATATACAATGATTATTATTATATTGCTTGCTTATGTAAAAATGAATTTTAAAAAATAGTATGATCAAAAATATTCTAACAACCCATATTAATTTTAAAAAATATATTCTTAAATCAAAATATGAAACTCCAGTGGAGATGCGATTCCCTAAAATATATTTTAGTTAATAGTTTTTAGTATTTATTGATAGTGATTGTTTAATGAAAAATAAAAATTTAATATTTTAATAAATGCTGAATATTCATATTTTATTGAATCTTGAGAAACGGTTTAAATTATTATTACTCATAATTTGCTTATTGTCTTTATTTTTTTCAATATACTTCAATATATTCAATTACGATTTTCATCACCAGCAGATTATGTTTGTTGACGCAAATTTACTTTTGCAAGGATTAAAGCCTTATAAAGAGATTTTTATTTATTATGGAGTTCTTTCAAATATTTTGCATGCTTTAGCAATTATTATATTAGGGAATAATATTTTATCTATTTGGATAGTTACGAGTATTTTTTATTCTTTAAGTTTTCTTATATTTTATTTAATTTTGAGAAATTTTAAAATTAGCCACGTAAAATCTAGTTTTGCAATATTAATAATATTTCTTATACACCCTAGTATTGTATTGCCTTGGAGTGATTATTTTGCATTTTTTTTTGTTTTATTGGGAATACTTTATTTTAGTGGCCATAATACAAAAAAATATATTTTTACAGGATTTTTTTGGTCCCTGGCATATTTATGTAGACAAACATATTTTGCACCTTTGTTGTTGAGTATTTTATTTATAATTTTTAGTGAAAATTACTTTAGTAATAGTGAGAAAAAAAAAAAATTTTTTAATAGTAATTATTTTTTTTTATTAGTAACTTTTTTATTACCAATTATAACTCTTTTAATTTATTTAAAAATTAATAATACTTTTATTTATTGGAAGTTTGCAACTTTTGATATGGTAGATATTTTTCTTCCAGTCAATAATCATTCTTATGATAAAATTTTATCTTTTTTTTCTTTTATTTATCAATTATTAAGACCTTTTTTATCTAACTTATTTTATTCTATAAAAAATTTAGACCCGAGATGGTTTTTTTATTTGATAATTTTTATAACTAATATTTTTATATTATCTATATTTTTTATTAGAAGAGTTAACAAAAAAATTTCGCAAATATCTTTTTTAAGTTTGGGACTTTGCGTGAACAGTCTTCACTTAGCTGAAATTTTTAGACTTAGTACCAGCTTAGTTATAGGATTTATTCCTTTAATTTTTTTTTTTAGAAAAATAAAGTATTTTAATTATTTTTATTTTATATTTTTTATTTTACTAATTAGTACTTGGCATGGAGGTAAACATAACTATTCTTATGATTATTATTATAAAAAAAAAGATAATTATTTTTTTTCAAATATTTCCTATTTTAAATTTCAAAAAATGCCTAAAAATTATGCTGATTTTTACGATAGATTTAATACCTGTATTCGTGAGATAAATGAACTTTACGTAATAAACAGTAATTATAATTTAACATCTATACCAATTTTAGCTTTTATGAGCTCATCAAAGAGTTATCAGGTTGGAACATTTTATATGGAGAAATGGAAAAATATTTATTTGGCAAGGGAAAAATTAGATTTAAATGAAAATTACTTCAGTCAAGGCAATGATCTAATTATTTTTTATCCATCAAATGACGGTACTTATGATAAAAAGTTCAGTAAAAATTTTTTTGTGTATAAAAAAATAGATTATCCATTTGGTATTTATAAACATTTACTTATCTTGTTACCCAATAATGTCGTTAAAAATATTATAAACAACGATAATTAGTTCAATAACAATGGCTATTAATATCACTAATTTAAAATTAAAGAATAAGCTTAAAACATTTTAAAATTAAATGAATAAAAAAAAAATTTTTTTTAATTTCTTTATAGATTTTTTATCAAATTTCAAAATTTTAAAAAAAATTAGTAAAGAAAAAAGAAAAAAAATATATTTTTTTTTATTATATATATATCAGTTCCCGAGTTATGCTTTAAAACCGTTATTTTTTTTTTTAAATTTTATTTTCAAAACAGGTTTTTTTTACAGTTGGATTTATAAAGAATCTCTAGATAAAGATAAAAAACCAATTCCTTGGATTTCTTATTCAGCAATTTATTTTCTTTCAAGATTAGATTTGAGCAAATTTGTTATATTTGAGTATGGTTCTGGAAACTCAACTATATGGTACTTAGATAAATTTAAAAAAATATATTCAGTAGAGAATGATAATGAATATAGAAAAAAATTACTCATTAAAGTTGCTAAAATTCAAGAAAAAGAAAAAAATAAAAAATCTTTAACTTCATTGGAAATATTTCACGAAAATAACATTAGTAAATATAATAATTATATAAATAATTTTTCATTTACTTTTGACGTAATAATGATTGACGGAGCTTTTGCTAGAGATGAATGTGTGGATCAAGTTATAAAACATGTTAAAAAATTTTCTAATAAATTTATAATACTTGATAATGCTGATACCTTTTCTAATGCGGCCAATAAAATTGTAGATGAATTAGATTATTTTAGAATATGCTTTTTTTCACCCGCTAGTAATACTACAAATAATATTTTAACGTCTGTCTTTTTTAATAAAAAATACTTAGATGAAATTACGTATAAACAAGATAGAACGTAGACCCTAAGAGAATTCAGTACTATGATAAAGATGTCTTGATCTTGATGTTTAAATTGATAAATAACTTTTGCGCTAGGCTTAAATAGAAAATAGAGCAAAAGTATTTCAATGCTAAATAGATTAATGATATTAATTAATTTTAAAAATTAAGTTTTGTGTAAGATTCAGAAAAAATATCTTATAGCTGACTATTGCATTATTATAAAAAAAAATTTTTTATGAAAAAAAGAATTACGCGTGATAGCCTATCTTTTTATGTAAATGCATCAGATGATTGTTTATATGGTGTAAAATGGTGGGATAATTATAAAAATTATGAAAATAATTTATTTAAAACAATAAGGAATAACTCTAAGAATTACGAAGTTTTTATAGATATTGGATCAGGTATAGGTGCAATTTCATTGTATGTAGCCAATATATTTCCTCAAATTTATAGCTTTGATCCAAATCCATTAGCTTTTAAAATTTTTAAAAAAAATTTAAGACTTAATAAATTTAAAAATAGTATCAAGGTATTCAATTCAGCGATTTATAAGAAGAATCATAAAGCATTCTTTGAAGAAGGAAGAATATTTTCTAAAATTAATTTTGTTAAAATAACTAAAAAAATAAAAATAAAATTAATATCGCTCAATGATTTTATAAAGAAAAAAAATTTAGAAAAAAAAAAAATTTTTATAAAAATTGATATAGAAGGTGGTGAATTTAATTTATTATCAGACAAAAACTTTTTATCTTTATTTAAAAACGATAACTACTGTTTATACATTTCTTTACATTTTAATTTTATGAGTAAATTAGACATTAAAAATAGATACTTAAGACATTTTTTTTCACTCCCAACTATTTTAAAAGAATATTTTTTAGTATTAAAATTAATAAATAAATTTAGATTTGTAGAGCTCAATGGAAAGAAGATTAAAAATAAAAATTTTTTTCTATCAAGAACATTTAGGAGAAATCCTGATTTATTTTTATATAATTAATTTTAATAAATTTAATTATTATTCATACAAATTAAGCGACTATGTTGAATCTAATAATAAATATGTTAAATTTTTAAAATAACCAAAAAATACTGTTAATTTTTATGATACTATTCATTCATCGATAGATAAAATTAACAATCAATATATAATAAACTGGTCTTATAATTATTCTGGTTCTCCAATATTAGCTCTTATTAGTAAAACAAAGAGCTGTCACATAGCGTCATTTTACGACGAAAGACCCCAGAAAATTTATTTAAAAAGAAATGATATTATTATAGAGAATGCTTTTAAAAAATTTAATGATTTATTGATTTTTTACCCTACAAATGTTGGCACAATACTTTTAAATTTAAAGGATAGTTTTTATATATGAGATAATTGAATATCCTTTTGAAAATTTAAGATATTCACTTATCTTATTACATAATAATATAATCTAAAAATGAACTTAAAAGAAAGATTAATTTGATATAATAAAGACAATCATTAGTTGAGACAAAAGTTTATTAGCATTTAAATTTTATGTACATTTTATTAATCGGAAGCAATTCGTTTGCAGGAGCAAATTTTGCAAAATATCTTTTAGATAAAAAATATAGAGTTATTGGTGTTTCGAGATCTAAAGAGTTAAAAAGTTTTTATTTGCCTTATTTAAAAAGTAAATATTTTCGTAATTTCAAATTTTTTCAGATTAATTTGAATAAAAATCAGGATTTAAATATATTAATTAATTTAGTAAAAAAATATAATATAAAATATATAGTTAACTTTGCCGCTCAAGGTATGGTGGTAGAGAGCTGGTCTAAACCTGAGGATTGGTATAATACAAATATAACCTCTAATTCAAAACTAATAAATAATTTATCCAATCTCAGTTTAAAAAAATATTTAAATTTTACCACGCCTGAAGTTTATGGAAATATAGAAAAAAAAATCAAAGAAAATATAAATTTTTATCCAAGCACACCTTATGCAATATCTAGAGCAGCACAAGATATGAATTTGCTTGCATATAAAAAATTCTTAAATTTTCCAGTAGTATTTACTAGAGCGGCAAATATTTATGGGCCAGGTCAAAAACTTTATAGAATTATTCCTAAAACGATTATTTCGGCAATATTAAAAAAAAAACTCTTTCTACACGGAGGCGGAAAGTCTTTAAGATCATTTATTTATATTGATGATGTATGTTTTATTTTAGAGAAAATCTTATTTGATAAATATAACGCTGGAGAAACCTATCATATTTCAACAAATCAATTTATAACAATAAAAAATTTGGTTTTAATGATCTTGGATAAAATGAATGCAAATAAATCTCTAATATCATTTGCAAAAGAAAGACGAGGCAAAGACCACGGTTATCTTTTAGATTCATCAAAAGTAAGAAAGAAATATAGATGGAGCGAAAAAACATCTTTAAATGAGGGTCTGAAAAAAACAATTAATTATATTCATGAAAAATTTTATTATATTCAAAAAGAGAGTTTAGAGTATAAGCATAAAAAATGAAAAAAATTTTAATTACAGGAGGCTGTGGTTACGTTGGTAGTGTTTTAGTAGAAAGGTTAATGGTTAATAATTTTATTAAAGTCATAGACACTCAATGGTTTGAAAATAATTTAAAAAAAGATAATAATGTTGAAATTATAAAAGCAGATATAAGAAATATTTCAAATAATTTCATAGATAACAGTTTCCATTCAATAATTCATCTAGCAAATATAGCTAACGATCCAAGTGTGGAATTGGATCACTCATTATCCTGGGAAGTAAATGTATTGGCATTAAAAAACTTAGTAGAAACCGCTATTAAAAATAATGTTAAAATATTTATGTATGCAAGTTCTGGAAGCGTTTATGGGGTAAGGCAGGAAGATAAGGTTGTTGAGGATTTAGAATTGGTTCCGATGTCAACTTATAATAAGACTAAAATGATTAGTGAGAGAGTACTGCTGAGTTATGCTGATAAGATTAAAATATATATAATAAGACCAGCAACGGTTTGTGGTCTATCACCAAGAATGAGGTTTGACGTAAGCGTAAACATGTTAACTCTGCAAGCATTACAAAATAAATGTATAAAAATTTTTGGTGGTAACCAGATAAGACCAAATATTCACATTCAAGATATGGTTAGAGTTTATGAGCATTTTTTAAACAACAGTCCACCACCAGGAATTTATAATGCTGGTTTTGAGAATATATCTATTTTGGATATAGGAAAAAAAATTCAAAAACATATTGATTGTAAAATAGATATTAAAAAAAATACCAATGACCCAAGATCTTACAGACTATCCTCTGAAAAATTGATTAGTACTAATTTTAAACAAAAATATTATGTTGATGATGCAATTAATGATATTATGAAAATTTATAAGGCAGGAACTTTAAAATTAGATGACAGTTGCTATACTGTAAAATGGATGAAAGAAAAGGTCTTAAATGGGAATAGAAATTGATTTATTAGCAAAATATCCAAAGGCTAAAAGAGATTTGAGTTTAAGATTGGAAAATAAAACAGAGGAAACAAGAACAATAGCTAGAAAATTTGGAAAAGAGTTTTTTGATGGAGACAGAAGTTTTGGTTATGGTGGATTTTTATACAATCCAAAGTATTGGAGTGAAGTTGTTAAAGATTTTGTAAGTTTTTATAAATTAACAGATTATAATAAAATTTTAGATGTAGGATGTGCTAAAGGTTTTATGCTTTATGACTTTAAAAAATTAAATAAAAGTTTTGAATTGCATGGAGTGGATATTTCAAAATATGCCATCACCTCCTCAATAGAGGATGTAAGGCAAAATTTAAAAATTGCCGATGCTCAAAATCTTCCTTATGAAGATAATTATTTTGATTTGGTGATATCAATCAATACAATTCATAATCTTAGTAAAGAAGGTTGTTCCAAATCTCTTAAAGAAATTCAAAGGGTCACAAAAAAAAATTCCTTTATCACAGTTGATGCCTATAGAAATAAAGAAGAAAAAAAAAGAATGTTAGAGTGGAATTTAACAGCAAAAACAATCATGTCAGTCTCTGAATGGATTAAATTTTTTAAAAAAGAAAAATACAATGGAGATTATTATTGGTTTATACCTTAAATAAAAATATTCTAAAAAAAATTTTTTATAATATTTTTTTAATAAGATCTGTTGAGGAGAGAATTATTAAGGAGTATCCCAAGCAGGATATCAGATGCCCTGTCCATCTCTCTATAGGACAAGAGGCTGTGCCCTCAATATTATCTTTATTTATTAATCAAGAAGATTTAGCTGTCAGCTCTCATAGGGGACATGCCCACTATATCGCAAAAGGAGGAAATATAAAAAAAATGATAGCTGAAATTTATGGTAAGAAAACAGGATGCTCAAAGGGCAAAGGTGGATCAATGCATTTAATAGATACTGATGCAGGTTTTTACGGAACCTCAGCAATAGTTGGAAATAGCATACCGGTGGGGTTAGGATTGGCCTATGACTTTAAAATAAAAAAAAGCAAAAGCATTAGCATTGTTTATTTAGGAGATGGGGCTTTAGAAGAAGGAGTTTTTTATGAAACAATGAACTTAGCTGCTACAAAAAAAATTCAAACACTTTTTATTTGTGAGAATAATTTATATTCAGTTTATTCTCCTTTATCAGTAAGACAACCTAATAATAGAAATATCGTTAAAATGGTAAAAGAAATGGGCGTTCAAGCAGTAATGTGTGATGGCAATAATATAAAAAAAGTTTTTAACGTTTTAAAAAATACTTTAAACATTATTAGAAAAAATCAAAAACCAATTTTTTTATTATTTAATACTTATAGACAATTAGAGCATTGCGGCCCAAATTTTGATAACAATTTAGGATATCGTTCTGAAAAAGAATATTTAAAGTGGAAGAGTAACGATCCATTATTAAATATAAGAAAATTAATTAAGCAATACAACGTCAACCACAACGAAATATTGATAATCGAAGAAAAAATTAAAAAAGCTATAGATGAAGCATTCATTTTTGCTAAAAAATCAAATTTTTCAAAAAAAAATCAATTATTAAGAGATGTATATGCATGAAGAATAAATTTCCAATGTCGAAATTAATAAACTTGACCCTAGACAGAGCGATGAAGGACTCAAAAAAAGTTATTTGTTTTGGATTGGGGGTAACAGATCCAAAAGGTGTTTTTGGTACCACTATTAATCTTGAAAAAAATTTTGGCGCCCAGAGAGTTTTTGATGTTCCTGCATCCGAGAATGCATTGACAGGTTTTGCAATTGGATGTTCATTAAACAATAAAATTCCTATTTTAGTACATCAAAGATTAGATTTTGCTTTGCTAAGTATTGATCAAATTTTTAATGGAGCAGCAAAATGGTTTTATATGTTTGGTGGTAAATGTAATGTCCCAATTACTATCAGAATGATTATCGGTAGAGGGTGGGGGCAGGGGCCTACTCATTCTCAAAATTTACACTCTATTTTTGCTCATATACCTGGTTTAAAAGTCGTCACAGCATCGTTGCCTGAGGACTCAGCTAATTTATTGTACAGTTCAATTTTTGACCCTAATCCAGTTATATTTTTAGAACATAGATGGCTTCATAATTCTATTGGTAACATGCCCAAAGAATTAAAAAAAGATCAACTTGGTAAGTGCAAAATTATTAAAAAAGGAAAAGATATAACTTTAATTGGAATTTCTTATATGACTTTAGAATGTTTAGAGGCTAGCAAGATTCTTAAAGAATTTAATATTGATTGCGAGGTATTGGATATAAGAACTATAAGTCCTTTAGACTTTAAAACAATTTTATTGTCAGTGATTAAAACAAAGAGAGTTTTAATAACAGATACATCTAATAATTTTTGCGGACTTTCATCTACTATTAGTAACTACATTTATCAAAATATTAAGAATTTAAAAAGTAAAAATGAAATAATAAACACACCTTTTTGCCCTGAGCCAACCACTCAGTCACTTGTAAAATATTTTTATAGTGATCGTTATACAATAGTAAATAAAGTTTTTAAGATTTTGAAAGTTAAGAAAAAAGTAAATATTCCAAAAAACATCAAATATGATGTTCCGGGGGACTGGTTTAAAGGACCATTTTAACAATGAAAAATTTAAATGCAGACCTAAGAATAAAAATTGTAGAAATTATTAAAAATTTAGGTACAAGTTTAAGCGAATTATACTACAAATTTTGAAAAAAAAATATACTTTTTGAAAAAAAATAAAGTCAACATTAGCAAACATTACAATAAAAAATATTTTGATTATCAACAAAATATAGGAAAATTTAGTGGTCTCGCTAATCGAATTAAGTTTGAAGAATTAGTATTAAAA
>Ga0114973_10001069_pt1 | contig 20495 bp, 17 predicted proteins | sample M_140807_MF_Meta_FD_87025 | JGI IMG/M metagenome (GOLD analysis project Ga0114973, IMG submission 87025) | Freshwater microbial communities from Lake Montjoie, Canada to study carbon cycling - M_140807_MF_MetaG | ecosystem: Environmental > Aquatic > Freshwater > Lake | place: Lake Montjoie...
CGAGCACTGTTGACAGAAGAGGGCACCTATGAGGTGGCGGTGGGCTTGCCTAACCTGGTCGCGGGTACACCTGGGGTGGCTGCAGCGGGTCTCGATGGTCGCTTTGAGACGGTGATTTATTCTGAGCAACTTTCTGATCTTTACGACGACACTCCAGATCTAGACATTGAGCGTCTCTGGTTCAAATTACGTTTTTTGGTCGGTGATGAGATTGTGCAGGCGCAAGATATGTCGGTCTTGGCTCTAGCGCGTGTCATCGTTGAGGCGGGTGCAATCCGCTTTGATGACACGTATGCACCGCCCTCGGTGACGATTGACGCTCATGCAGGGCTGTCTCAGCGTTTGCGTTTGATTTTTGACGGACTGCAGTCGAGACAAACTCGTTTAATAGAAATGGCACGGCCTTGGCGTATGGACGGTGAGCCGCTTGATCCGGCTTGGCTGCGCGATCGTTTAGTGCATGCTGAGATTAATCAAGCCATGATTTCGCTTGAGCAACGAATACAAACGCAAGGCGCACCAGCCGAGCTGTTTGAAATCTTGACCGTTTTATGTGGCCGCCTATCGGCGGTTGGCGGGATCAAATGCCCTAATCTTCCGGTGTGGGATCGTAACGATTCTTATCGCTCTTTTGACCGCGTTGGTGATATTGTTTTGGGGTTGCTTGAGCAGTTGCATAGCGGGCCTGATAGTGTTGCAATCTTTAAAGCGCGTGAGGGTTGGCTTGAGGCACAAGTCCCTTCGACGGCGCGCGTTGGTGAGCATTCGGTGTACCTGATTCTGCAACAAGTGACTGAAACTCAGTTAATTCAGGCATCACCGGCAAAGATGGCTTCGCTAACGCGGATTGAAACCGTTGTGAGCCGTGCTCTTCCTGGCGCCCCTCTTGAACGTCTCGAACGCATCCCCTATGGGCTTGGAGAGTCGACAGATGCAGGGGTATGGCGCGTAGACACGAAAGACCCTCTGTGGCAAGAAGCCAACGCGAGCGGTACGATTTGCCTGCATTGGCTGGGCTTGCCTAAGTCGAGTCGTGCGCTGTTAGTTTATTATCGGGCTTAGCTCTTACGATTGATAAGCTACCGAGTGCCGTACCTGCTTCATTATTTGAGGGTGTTGTGATGCGTCAATTGATTGTGGCTGGTGGTTGTTCTGTCTTGCGGGTAGTTTTTTTGTCGCTCAGCGCGGTGCTTGTGGCTGGGGCACTGACGGGCTGTTCTTCAGTCAACTCTATGCTTGGCGGCAACAGTTCAAAAGAGGCGCTTGCTGACGTTAAATACAGCGCAGATCCTCGCGGGTTGCGCATGGATATTCATGCAGGTAAAAATCTAAACTCAGTGAGCGGCACACCCCACGCACTCGCGTTGGCTGTCATCCAAGGCAACAACCCGAAGGCAATACTTAAGCTCTCGACAAACGCGGCTGAACTTGATCAGTTGCTGTCTGGGGTGCCCTCTACGGATCCCGCGATTCTATCGGTGGATCGTTTTGTGGTGCAGCCAGGCGCAATCGACTCAATCGTCTTAGCACGTCGTCAAGAGGCACAAGTTGTGTTGGTGTATGCCGGTTACTACAACTCGCCTGTTACGCAGCGGGCCCGAATGCTCGAAGTCCCTATTTTTGTTGACCAATCAGGTGTTTTTGTGAAAACGCACACGGCGGCTCCGGTGGCCATGAATGTGTCGCTAGTGCTCTCTGAGGTGATGATTGAAGAGTTCAGCTTGCTTGGACCAACGCCTTTTGTCTTTCCGAACCCAGACAACAATATGCTCAAAGGCGGGCGCCCAACCGTTGATCCGACGGGCGATAAGGTGCTGCAATTATGACCACGAGTGAATTAGGGCTCTATCACCAACGCGTGCAATTTTGTCAGCCCTACGTCGAGTTTATGACCCAAGTCGTCACGCTCCTTGGTACCCGAAGGCTCAGCCAAGGTGCCCTAAGTACGCAGTTGCGTCGACAAATCGAGCGTGTCAAGACCCATAGCCTTGAGGCGCGTCAAGCCCCGGCCGCCGTGGATGAGGCGATCTTTGCGGTGTGCGCCTGGGCCGATGAGCAGATCATGAATGCGCAGTGGGAGGGGATCTCTGAGGGGTGGTCTCAAACGCTGCTGCAGATGGAGTACTTTCAAACCAACCTTGCAGGCGAACTTTTTTTTGAGCGCCTGGATAACTTGTCTGACGAGGCGTTGCCGGCTCAAAGCGTTTACGCGCTGTGCCTAGCCAATGGTTTTAAGGGGAAATACGTCTTTAACCTGTCGGTTCAAGAGCTAGATTTGCGGCGACAAGAGGCAATGAACAATGCCCTGATTGAGGTTGGGCTGATTCAGCCTGGGGCGCATACGTTTCCGAGCATTACAGAGCTGGCGAGTCAACAAGCAGAGCCGGTTCGCGACTGGCGGCGATACTTGCCAATTGGTCTGTCCTTGCTTTTTCTGGTCTTATTGGCAATTATTCTTAATAGCCTGTTGCAACTAAACATCGCTTTGGTCTTGGCAAGATGGCTTTAGCTAAAAATAAACAAAAAAATCATCTAGTTATAAACTTATTCTGATACAGTTTCTAGCATTGAGATAGCTGTCGCCGTATGCGCGCGCCCTGATGCTGAAAAAAATACTAAATTTTTTACTGCTCTTGTTACTGCTAACGGTGTTGTTGGCGGTTGGCTGGGTATGTGAGCTCTTGCTGGGTTGGCCTGCGGGTAGCATGTGGCTTTGGCCAACCGTTCCTGTAGTGCTTTGGTTCACCGTAACACTGGTGCGCCGGTATTACGTTCGCTACAGGGCTCAGCGCAGGTTAAGAACTCGCCCCCAGCAAGAGCAGGCGCAGACCCCCGACGAAGAGTGGGTTGCGCAAGTGCGTTCGTTTTTAGCTGTGACTAAGGGTTTGGATAAACGTCCTCTTGGTGACCACCGCGTGCATTTTGTACTGGGTCTGAGCGGCTCTGGAAAAAGCACACTATTGCAACAGGCTGCCTCGGGCAGTTATTTGGATCGGGCGCTGGCTGGAAATGCGTTGACGCCGACACAGTCTTGTCAGCTGTCTTTTTTGTCTACTGGCATTGCAGTCGAGATTTCCGGACAGCACATAGATCCCGAGCAAGATGCTTTGACTTGCGACGCCGGTTGGAAAAAACTATTAAATAGCATGGTTGCTGACTTATCCCCCGATCAGTGCGCTGGGGTGATTGTGTGCTTAAGCGTCGAGCAACTTAACTCTCAGCTGATTGGCCGAACGCATGCGGGCTTGCAGTTGGCACGCCAGCGAATCAATGCCCTGATGGAGCTCGCCCAACGCCGATTACCGGTGTATGTCATCCTGACGCACGCCGATCGGCTTGATGGAGTCGACGAATTACTGTCGCACTTATCGGCAGAATTACTCACCCAGCCGGCCGGAGCGTTGTTGCCGTATCGGTCTGCCGAGGCAACGGGCTATGTTCGTCGCTCAATCGATGAGTTAGCGAGATATATGCCATGGCTCGCGTTACGTGCGACCACACAGGGTGGGCACGCTGCGCAATCTGGTTTGCTCGCTGCCCGCGATATCCGCAATTTCCAGGCGCCGCTTGAAACCGTGTTAATGGCTTTGTTTGGCACCTCAGCCTATCATGAGCCTCCTCTTTACCGTGGTTTGTTCTTGTCGGGATGGCCGTCTCGAACAGACCGCGTCGACACAATCAGCCGCACTGCAGAGGCCGGGTTGGCGTTTGGCCCTGGCGTCTTCGAACAGGTGTTGAGTTATGACCGCGCCTTTCAGCCCCTGTCGGCTTACGAAACTATTCGAAAAAAACGAACTCGTCTCGCGTGGGCGGGTTATTACACTGCAGTGGGTTTGACCGCGGTCTGGCTGGTTTGCGGCTATATCAATGAAAGCACTCAGTTAGATGAGTTAGGTCGATTCAAATTAGCGAAAATCGCTCGAGGCGAAACAGCTGAAAAATATGTGCAGAGCATTTTGTCGACCAAACCTCAGATTGCTTGGCTCAATGAGCAGGCCGATAATAGTTGGAACTTTCTCTTGCCCTTTTCGGGTCTGTCTGACGCCCTAGAAAGTGAATTAAAAAGTAACTTTGTACAGATCTACCATCGCTATCAAGCTGAAATAATTGATAAGCGATTTTTTGCAGCATTGGATGGTGATATGAAGAACTCAGGTCTGTTTCACGGCCTGGCAATTAATTACATGATTTCTCGAATTTCGTTGACGCTAGCCGCAAGTGCGCAAGAGTCAATGTATAAATTGCGCGCAATTGAAAGCCCTAACGCTGGTGCAAGCAAGATATTGGTGCCCGAATTAAATGAGCTTGACGCCACCGAGATCGATAACCTGTTTCTGTATTACGCGGCCTGGGATACCTCTGAGAGTTTGCGCAACCGTCTTGGTCAATTAAAAAATGGGCTTGTGACGGTATCGCAACGCGATCGAAGCCTGTCTTGGCTGTTTGATTGGGTCGTGAATCAGCCTAACGTCAGCGATATCAATTTAAGTGACTACTGGACACCGACTGGTTCACCGTCTGCTACCAAGGTGAGCGGCGCTTTCACCTTGGCGGGGTATCGAGCGATCGCGTCCTTCATGGAAAAAGTGAACGCTGTACAAGTTTTACGGGACGTCTATCAGTCAAAAGAAATTGCATTCTGGGAAAATTACAATGTTCAGCGTGAGGTCGCTTGGAAGAACTTCATGTTGCAGTTTCCGAACGGCCGTGAGTTGTTAAAAACAGAAACCGATTGGGTCGACTTGCTCACGACGTTCAACAGTCAAGCAAGCCCGTTTGTGCGTATAGAAGAACGGTTATTGGAAGAGTTTCCCGAGGAAAAGCGGCTTGTGCGCCCTAATTGGATTGCCTCGGTTGATGTCTTGAGATCGATCCGTAAAGCTTCAGCTCACACCTCGATTATTGGTAGTGTGGCAAGCAAACTTGATACGGTGCAATCCTCGGCACCTCTTTTGTTGTTCGGTCAGAGTGGTCAAGCGGCAGTGTCATCGACCACAGTGCAGACTGAAAAAAATCTGATGAGCGCGGGCAAACTGTATGGGGTATTTAATCAGGCGCTCTCAAAAGCTGTTAGCGAAGCCGTGTCGGCACCAGGCAAGGCGTCGACCTTGGCCAGCGACTTTAGTGTGTTGGGGCGTGATCCAACCGTCAAGGATTCGAGTTTGCGTGATGCCTTTAATGCAATGAAGCGACTGCAAGACTCTCTGGGGGCCCGCACCCAACCGGCGAACGAGCCTGTTTGGGCATTGTTGCGGGGCGAGTTGGTCACGACTGCTGCTTACGCATATTTGAATGCCGCCTGCACCATGCAGGCTGAATGGGAGTCTCAAGTCTTGGCAGCCACCCAACTGGCAACCGATGACGCTGCGTTTTATGACAAAGTGATGGGGTCAGACGGGGTGCTGTGGACGTATTTAGACAAGACTGCCAAGCCTTTTTTAACGCAGAGTGCCACTGGTTATGTCAAGGCCCCAGCGTTTAACTGGGTCTTGCCGTGGAATGCCGAGTTTTTAACTTTCATCAACCGTGTCGCGGCCGAGAAGCGAGCCCGCGACGCTGCGACAAAAAAGGCTGAGTTACAGGCAAAGCTTGAAGACACGCGCGCAGCGGCCCGAAGCAAGTTTATCGATGCAAGACTTGCGCAAATCGATACCGATACGGCAAAATTTAATCAGGCAACTTTTAATGTTGGTGTGGCATCGTTTCCCTTGAGGGCAAATGGCGATGCGACTTTGCAGCCCTACGGTGCAACGCTGACCTTAAATTGTGCCAAGACTCCACAGCGTTTGACCCAGCTTAACTTTTCAGTCTCACAAGTGTTTAACTGGGCCCCGACCACGTGTGGCGACAGTGAGTTGAAGATTTTGGTGGATCACCTGACCTTGGTGACGCGCTGGAGTGGTGAGTTTGGTTTTGATCGCTTTTTACGCGATTTCCGGGATGGTAAGAAAACGTTCGTACCAGCAGATTTTCCGGATCAAACTGATGCGCTGAAGGCCTTGGATATTAAAAAAATCGATGTTATTTTTAAATTGACGGATGGCGTGGTTTTGCAAGAGGCTGTTGCGAAATACGAGGCAGACGCTGCAGAACGCAAGGCACTGGCGAATGAGAAAATTGCACTTGAACAGGCGCAGGCGGCTCGCACTGAAAAAAGTCTCACTAGCCAGATCAACGGATTATCTGCAAAGTCAGAGAAACCCGTGCTACCCTCAAAATCTGTGACCTGTACGCTCTGAGGCTTGTTTATGGCAATCGATTTTGAGGCACTGCTGCTGCCCATTTCTACTGAAACCCCTGGCGGTATCGAGCCGCGTGATACGCCCCAATACGAGGCGGTTTTTGCCGAGATTGAGCGTTTAACAAGCCCGTCTGCTGATCGTCAGCCTGACTGGCCTAAGGTTGAGGCCCAGTCGACTGAGTTGTTAAAAACGGTATCAAAAGACTTCATGGTCGCGTCTTGGTTGTCTGCGGCGTGGATTGAAAAAGCCGGAGTCGAGGGCTTGTCGGCTGGCTTGGGTCTATTCGCAGGTTTGCTAAAAACGTACTGGGAGACTGGCTTTCCGCCTGTGAAGAGACTGCGGGGCCGTCGTAACGCTGTGCTCTGGTGGACTGATCGGGTCACCGCTTGGCTGGGCAACGCGACGCTTGCAGCATTACCTCTTGAGGCCCACACCTTGATGGTTGAGCGTATTCAAGAGATCGATCGCACGTTCGCCGCGGTCGATCCTGAGGCTCCCACGTTAAACGAACTAGAGAATCTGATTAAGCGGCTCGAGGTGATTGAGCCGCCTGCACCGCCCTCGTCTCAAGACGCTGAGGCTCAGCCGGCGAGCACTGCACCAAGCGCGAGTGGGACAAGTTCAACGACCGGCGCTGCGACCTCAAGCGCTGCGATATCAGCAGCCCCCGCGACAGGCCCGCAGCTTGGCAACTTAAGCAAGGTCGCAAACACTGACGGCTTGGTGGATGCCTTAGCCTCAGTATTTAGATACCTGGGTGAGGCTAGTCAAAAGCTGGCTGATCTGGATCCCTATCATCCACTGGCCATCGGTTTGAATCGCTTTGGCGCGCGCGGTGCCTTGCTAAGCTTGCCACAAGCGCAAGGGCAAACCACGCTGATCGCACCGCCACCGATGGCCGAGGTGCAATCGTTTAACACGGTATGTGACGCGGGTAACCCACAGGGGGTGGCGAGTTTTTGTGAAGGGCGTCTGGCAACGTATCCCTTTTGGCTAGACCTCGATCGACAGTCGGCACTCGCCTATGGTGCGATGGGCCCGATAGCAGCGAGCATGCGGTCGTCTGTGATCGACGAGGTGTTGGCATTTGTGAAGCGTCTGCCAGGTGTTGAGCGGCTGACTTTTTCGGATGGTACGCCTTTTGCTGACGAAGCAACCAAAGCGTGGCTTGCAACCTGTTTGGCTGAGCGTGCGGGTGGCGGCGCTACGGATAAATTTTCTGAAGCCAAAAAACAGGCCAACGAAAGTGTAGGCTCGGGCGACTCTGAGGGAGCCGTGACGGTGCTGCAAGACTTTCTTTCTAGTACGCGCTCGGGACGCGATCAGTTTCGCGCACGGGTGGCCTTGGTTGAAATGGCGCTAGGTCTGAAAAAAGACTTAGATGTGCAGCCCTTGATTGACCCGTTATTAGATGAATGCGAGCGCCTCAATCTCATGTACTGGGAGCCCGAGTTGGCCTTGCTTGCCTGGAGCTTAAAGCTGCGGGCGGCGCGCGTGATCGCCAAGCAGTTAGAAGATTCTTCGGATCTTGAAAAAATAGCGGCGAGCCAAAGTGTTGTACAACTAGCGCTGAAAAAAGTCTCTATGCTTGATTTTGGTGAGGCAATGCGTCAAGTGTAGTTAGCCTAAAACAAAGAGTACAAGCGACTTTGCAGGTGCGAGGCGTCTTTGGCTCACGGTTCAAGCCGTCAAGCTAACTCTCAGGTAGACTAGGTTTTGTTCTCTAACAGCGACACGGAACCTCAAGTCATGAGCATAGCCCCCTCTAAACCACGCGTTGCCCTGATTGGCACCGGCGGCACCATCTCGTCGATCGCACTCGATAGCCTCGACGTGCTTGATTACCCCGAGGTCAGTCGCAAAATGAGGCCCGCTGAGATCATGGAGCGTACCCCCGAGCTTTCGCGCTTTGCTGAACTTGTGCCGATTAATTTTCGTGAAGTGGGCAGTACCGCCATCGGACCCGCCGATTGGCTTGAATTGTTACAGCTGATTCATGCCACTGAGGCTCAGGACGGTGGTTTTGATGGCTATGTCATTTTGCATGGCACCTCGACACTTGAAGAGACCGCGTACTTTTTGAACCTGACGTTAAAAATTAAGCCGACAGTCGTATTAGTGGGGGCGCAGCGCCCGCCCAGCTCTGTCAGTTCAGATGGCCCCGTGAATTTGCTTGCCGCGGTCCGCACCGCCATCGATCCAAAAACTCGGGGGTTAGGTGTGTTGGTGGTATTGAATGACGAGATTCAGGCTGCACGTGAGGTGACCAAGGTGTCAACCTACCGCGTGAATACGTTCAGAACACCCGACTTTGGCGTGTTGGGACAAGTCGACGGCGATCAAGTCGTGATCTATCGACATCCGGTGCGTAAGCACACGCTTGACACGGTATTTGATGTTGCAGGATTAAAGGTGTTGCCACGGGTTGACATTGCCTACGCTTACGCGGGTGCCGATGACGTTGCGATTCAAGCGTATATCGGCGCAGGTGCACGTGGTTTGGTGTCGGCAGGCTTGCCACCCGGTATCCCGCCACCGCTGCAAAGCGCTGCGTTTGAACGTGCGGTATCTAAGGGTGTTGTTGTGGTGCAGGCGAGCCGGGGCGGCGCTGGAAGAGTCGCGCGCAGAAAATACCTACGCGATCAGCAGATCGTTGCTTCGGATAACCTGAATGCTCAGAAATGCCGCATCTTGTTGATGCTAGCCTTGACTGTGACGCAAGATCCCGAAGTGGTGCAGTCTTATTTTGATTTGTATTAATGTCAGGCTGCTAAGGCAAATTTGCTTTCTAAGACGTTACCTAAAATACGCGAAGTGGCGGGGCGACCTAAAAATGCAGTGCGCCCCAAAATGTCGCCTCGCTTGAGGTCTGGACCATCGGCTTTGACGATGTAGCCGCAAACCTTATTGGCCTTTTCAATTTTTAGAAAAGGTTCGCGACCAGTGACGCGTACGCTGCGGATCATTTTCTCGACAGCTTGATCATCCCACTGATTGCTTTGATAGTTTTCAGTTTCAATATTTTTTTTGATGTAACTCAAAAAACGATCGACAGCCTCGCGCAGAGGTTGATCGGCCCGCTTTTCATTGGTGGGACTGATGTTTTGGGTGGCCACGATATTCTCCGTGAAAGCAATAACGTAATTAAGTTTGTCAGGGCAAAGTCAGCGCAGTGTATGAACAGGCGCTAAAAATGACTGTCTTTTCGCATTCAACGCGACCGGCGATAAATGGATTCGAGTGAGATCTAAGCTTACGCTGATTCGAGTAGAAATCAATCATGATTGATACTAAAAACAAGGTGTCAAGAAAAAAAATATTTGAAAACCTTGTTCGAGCAACCTAATGCTGCACCCAATGCCCGCTTCTTGCAAAACTGCGTCAGGCTGGTTTGACAACCGGCGGTTTGGGTTCTTTGACGCGCAAACGATGCCAAAGCAACACCACCGTGAACGTCGCAAAAATAGCATGTATCAACCAGACCCCAATCACAAAGCGCAACTTGCCATGAATGATCCAGCCTTGTGTGATATTGATGAGGTTCATGTACAGCATGGCGACCAAGCCTGCGATTAATAAATCTCCAGAGCGGCCAATGCGTGGGTTTACCGCACCTAAGGGGATCGCCATTAAGGCAAGATTTAAAGCGGCAAGCGGCAAAGACAGTCGCCACATGATTTGTCCGTAAGAACTATTTTCGTTGTCGCTCAGTAAAAGTGAGGTGGGTCGTGATCTTCGGCTTTCAAGTGTCGTGGCGCGCGCTTTTTCTAGCGACTCTTCAGCATTTTTGCTTTCAATGCGTACTCCGAAAGCATCGAATTCGGCGAAGCGCATTTCTGAGGTTCCGGGTTTGAGATCATAGCGATGCCCAGCACCTAAGACTAAAAAGCGATCACCATTTGCTTCGGTTTCGATTTTTGCTGACGCCGACGTAACGAGAGTCAACCAGTCGGGGTCAATCAGGCGCATAAAAACCTGCCCCAACGGGTTGTCAGTGACGTTCGTCGTGCCTTCAACAAAAAAGACGCGAGCACCCTTTTCTGTTTCTAAAAATTGTCCTGGTGTGATTTTTGACAGGTCAGAGCGCATTTCGTAACGCGCTCGATATTCACCGATCTGTCGGTTGGCCCAAGGTGTGGCGAATAGCGTCAAAAAGGAAATAAGTGCCGCAATTGGGATCGCAATACGCAAGACAGGGTTGACCCAATTCGCCAGCGAGAGGCCGCTTGAAAACCAGACCACCATCTCAGACTCACGATAATTGCGCGTCACGGTTGTGAGTACGCCAATAAAAATCGAGACAGTCAAAATGATCGGTAGGGCGGCGATCAGCGTAAAGGTTGCTAAGCCTACCACCACATCAGCACCGATGCGTCCGGCCGCCGCCTCACCCAGCAGGCGCACCAGCACGACACTAAGCCAAACCACAATCAGAGTCGAAAGTACGACGCTGAAGTGATTGGCGATTTCAGAGACGACCGAACGTTTAAATAGAGACATTTCTTTTTGGCACAGAAACAACGCGTGCCATGACCGATGCGAAAGCGCACCACTCATCAAATTTAGCATACTGGGTCAGTTTCGCAGGTTCTGGCGGTGGAGCACCCAACGCGATCCAAGATACACTTACCTGTACCAAGCTAATTTGATGACCCTAACAAAAAGAGAACGAAAAGTGCCTTTGCCAGACAGTATTGAACGCGAAGAAATTCACAAACGCCAAATTACCATGCGTGCGTACCGACGTGTCGACGGGCTCTACGACATCGAGGGCCGAGTGGTCGATAACAAACCGATCGAGTTTGTGGCTCCTTTAACGCGCCGGGTGCTTGCCCCGGGGCAACCCATCCACGATTTGTGGGTTCGCCTTGTGATTGACGACGAGTTTTTAATTCACGATGTATTTTCGTCCTCAGATTCGACCCCGTTTACCGTCTGCAAGCAAGCCCCACCGACTCTTTCGGTCTTGAAGGGCGAGCGCATTGGTGGCGGCTGGGCAAAGTTAGTGCGGTCAAAATTAAAGGGCGCCGCAAGCTGCACGCATTTGATGGAGTTGCTAGGCCCTATGGCCACCGCGGCGTATCAGGCGCTGTGGCCGGTGGTGCGCGATCGGCCAGAGGTGTTAGATGCAAATGGCCGACCTGTCAAAATTGACAGCTGCTACGCCTACGCCAGCAACCGCGAAGTCACGCTAAAACTTTGGCCTCAGTTTTATGACGGTCCGAAGCCATAGAATTTGCCAAGCTATACTCAAGTCAAAATATTGACTCAACGCGGCGCGCCTGTTTGAACTACGCGCCGCTTTGCATAAAAAAACGGAGACCTCACATGCGTTCGTTACTATTTGTACCAGCCGATAGCCCGCGTAAGCTCGAAAAATCACTGCAAAGCGGTGCCGACGTCTTGATCTTTGATCTTGAAGATGCCGTGTCGCCGGCCCGCAAAGAAGAGGGTCGTATTGAGGTTGTTAAATTTTTGACGCAGACCAAGGCCTCTGGGGTCAAAACGCCCAAGCTTTATGTACGCGTCAATGCCTTGACCACCGGTATGACCTTGACCGACTTGGCAGCGGTGATGCGCTGTCGCCCTGATGGCATTGCATTGCCTAAGTCTTCTGGCGCGGCCGATGTCGCTTTGTTGGCAGCCTACCTTGAGGCCTTTGAACAGATGTTTCCGGCGGTTATAGGCGAGGCCGCCCAGACTGCAATCTTGCCGATCGTGACAGAAACCGCTGAAGCTCTTGCCGGGTTGAATAGCTACAAAGCTGCCTCGCCGCGCTTGGCGGGCTTGATGTGGGGCGCCGAGGATCTAGCTGGCGATATCGGTGCGTTGACAAATAAAGATGAAGAGGCGCCAGAGCAATGGACCTCGCCTTTTGGTTTGGTTCGTAACCTTTGCCTGTTTGCAGCGGCTGCTGCAGGCGTGCCCGCAATCGACACCGTTCCCACCGAGCTCAATAATCCCGAGGCACTGTTGCGTGAAACGCGCCGTGCCTATCGCGATGGTTTTTCAGCCAAAGCTGCAATTCATCCAGGACAAGTGCCAGTGATTAATCAAGCCATGACACCTGATGCACAGGCTCAAGTATGGGCCCAGAGGGTGATTGCAGCCTTTGCCGCAAACACGTGGGTGGGTGTGGCCACGCTTGATGGCAAGATGCTCGATACACCGCATCTTCGTTTAGCCAAAAAAATTGCCGCTGCGACGCAGCTCGCTTAAGAGGATTGTGAAGATGGCCGGTCCTCTGGTAGGTGTACGTGTCGTTGACATGACTTCGATTTTGATGGGGCCCTATGCCGCGCAGTTACTGGGCGATATGGGTGCCGATGTCATCAAAGTCGAAGCACCTGTTGGGGATATGGTGCGTGATTTAGGACCGATGCAACACCCTCGAATGGGCGCGTTGTACCTGCATGTCAATCGCAGTAAGCGTGGTTTGGTGCTTGATCTGAAACAGGCCGCTGGACTTGAGGCGATTAAGAAGTTGCTCGCAACCGCGGATGTGCTGTTGTACAACGTGCGCCCGCAAGCGATGGCCCGTTTAGGTTTGGGTTACGACGTCGTGCAAAAAATTAATCCTCGATTGCTGTACGTTGGCACGTTTGGTTTTGGACAAGATGGCCCCTATGCGGCCAAGCCCGCCTTTGATGATTTGATTCAAGGTGCGATTGGGTTGCCGTCCCTTATTAAACAGGCGGGTGCTGATGTGCCGCGCTATGTACCCTCAAATATTGTCGATCGCACGGTTGGCTTGTATGCCGTGACGTCGTTGTGCGCAGCCTTGTTTCATCGAGAAAAAACTGGGTGTGGGCAAAAGATCGATATCCCCATGTTTGAGACAATGATTAGCCATTTGTTAAGCGATCATATTGGTGGTCAAACTTTTGATCCGCCCAACGGCCCGCCCGGTTACCCAAGGCTTCTGGCCTCTGAGCGCCGTCCCTACAAAACCGCGGATGGCTTTGTCTGTGCCGTGATTTACAGCGACAAGCAATGGGCCTCGTTCTTTAAAGCGATCGGTCGTTCAGAAATCTTTGAAAACGATCCACGGTTTTTAAATCTGACAGTGCGCACACAGCACATCAATGATTTGCAAGCGCTTGCGGCAAAAATATTTTTAGAGCGCACGACTAATGCCTGGCTTGAGTTGCTGGACCAGGCTGATATCCCAACGATGCCCTTGCATACCCTTGAAACAATTTTTGATGATCCGCATTTAAAAGCGGTCAACATGTTTGAATGGGTCGAGCATCCAACAGAAGGGCGTATCAGACGCGTCGCGGTGCCAACAACCTGGACCGATACCCAGCCAACGCCAAGCCGCAACGCTCCTGGGTTGGGTGAGCATAGCGCTGAGATTTTAAAAGAGTTGGGTTATTCAGACGCGGACATTGCGACGCTAATCGCGCAAGGCGTGACGCTCACAGCAAAGACCAAAGCAGGCGCGTAGCGTGACCATCGATTTCACCCGTTGGATACGGCCCGGTGACGGTATCTGGTGGAATGAATGCACGGCCGAACCCTTGACGTTGACCGAAGCCCTAGTGAGTCAGCGTCAGGCGCTTGGAGGATGCTCGGTATTTGTGGGCCCCACTTATACGGCGACGTTGCAACCCGAGCATACTGACTGGCTGTCAATGCTGAGTTACTGCGGCATTGGTGAAAATAGAAAATTGCTCGAAGCCGGTGCGATGCAATTGATTCCAAGTCATTGCTCGCAGCTGCACCGCTTGCCCTCTGAGGGGGCGGCAAAAGCGGACGTGGTCTTTTTACATCTAAGCCCTGAGGGGCCAGACGGTCGGCGTAGTCTGGGCATTGCCAATGACTATCTGATCGCGGCGGCAAAACAGGCTCGGGTCGTGATTGCTGAAGTGAATCAGCAAATGCCCTGGACCTTCACGTCGCACGCGCTTGACGGCGTAAAGATTGACGCAATCGTTGAGTCAGACCGACCACTGATTGAGCTGAAACGAAGCGCAATTTCAGAGGTCGAGAGCCGTATCGCTCAACACGCCCTAGAGTTCATCGGTGACCGGTCGGTGCTCGAAATGGGGATCGGTGCAATACCCGAGTCGATTCTGTCGGCGCTCAGTGACCGTAAAGATTTAGGCATTCATACCGGAATGTTAGGCGACGTTGCCGTTGATTTAATCGAATGCGGCGCAGTGACGAATGCTTTCAAAGCGCTCGACCGCGGGCTGACCACTGCTGGCGTCTTGATGGGTACGCGCCGCTTGTACGAGTTTGCCCGGCACAATGCCTTGCTAAATATTCAGCCCTTTACCTACGTGCACAGCCACACTACGCTGGCGCAGCTTGAGCAGTTTGTCGCAATTAATTCTGCGATTGAAGTCGATCTGACTGGCCAGGTCGGGGCAGAAGTGATTGACGGAAAATATATTGGCGCAACCGGTGGGCAGGTAGATTTCACCCGTGGCGCGCTCGCGTCTAAAGGTGGGCGCTCGATCGTTGCGCTACCCTCGACTGCCAAGCGCGGGCAGCTTAGCCGTATTGTGGTGAACCTGCAGGGGCCTGCGACGAGCTTGCGCACGGATGCCGATGTGGTGGTGACAGAGTGGGGTAGTGCGCAGTTAAAGGGGCAGACGTTGCACGAGCGGGTCAAGCGCATGATTGCGATTGCCCACCCTGAGCACAGAGAAAGGTTGGCGCGTGAGGTGCATGAACAGGGTATTCGTTAAGGATACAGCGCGGCATGACCTCTTTGCCGTAGGACAGTCACGGCTCGAAAGGCTTAGTACTGTGGGGGCTTAGCCGCTTGGTGATAGGCACGTACATTAAGTGGTTGTTATATTAGTGTTGATAAGTGGTTTGATCAAATATTGCGAGAGGCAAACATGGATTTTTCATTTTCACAAGAACAAGAGAGCATCCGCGAGGCGATCAGCAAAATCTGCGAACAGTTTGATGATCACTATTGGCTTGAAAAAGATCGACACGGCGGGTTTCCGACTGAGCTGCATCAGGCGCTGGCGAAAGATGGCTGGCTTGGGATTTGTATCCCTGAGCAGTATGGTGGCTCAGGGCTAGGCATCACCGAAGCCTCGATCATGATGCAAACGATTAGTGAATCGGGTGCGGGCATGAGTGGCGCTTCGGCGGTACACATGAATATTTTTGGTTTAAATCCGGTTGTGCAGTTTGGTACCGAAGAGCAAAAGCGTCGCATGCTGCCGCCGTTGATTTCTGGAGCAGAGCGGGCTTGTTTTGCCGTAACTGAACCCAATACGGGCTTGAACACCACGCAATTGAAGGTGAAAGCAGAGCGCGTGGGTGACCACTATGTGTTGAGTGGCACCAAGGTTTGGATCTCAACTGCGCAGGTCGCTGAAAAAATGTTGATCTTGGCGCGTACTACGCCACTTGAAGAGGTGACCAAGCACTCTGATGGTCTTAGTTTGTTCTACACAAAATTCGATCGTGATTTTATTCGTGTCCACGAGATCGAAAAGATGGGACGCAAAGCCGTTGATTCAAACGAGTTGTTTATCGATGGTTTGAAGGTGCCTGTCGAAGATCGTATCGGCGAAGAAGGCAAGGGCTTTCATTACATTATGCATGGCATGAATGCCGAGCGTATTTTGATTGGTGCCGAGGGTGTAGGCCTAGGGCGTGTCGCACTCAAAAAAGCCACTGAGTATGCCAAGGAGCGGGTCGTGTTTAATCGTCCGATCGGGATGAATCAAGGGATTCAACACCCCCTGGCCGCTAACTGGATGGAGCTTGAGGCGGCAAACCTAATGGTGTTTCAGGCGGCTTCGATGTTTGACAAGGGTGAGTCGTGCGGCGCGCAAGCCAACGCGGCAAAGTACTTAGGCGGTGAGGCAGGTTTTAATGCCTGTCAGCAAGCGGTGATGACGCATGGTGGTTTTGGTTACGCGAAGGAATATCATGTCGAGCGCTACCTTCGTGAAGTCATGATTACGCGTATCGCGCCTGTTAGCCCCCAATTGATTTTGTGCTTTATCGCCGAGCGCGTGCTTGGTTTACCCAAATCCTACTAGGAGGCCATCATGGCAGGTTTGTATTTTGAAGAGTTTGAAGTCGGTCAAGTGTTTAAGCATTCAATGACGCGTACAGTCACTGAAATGGATAACGTGTTGTTCTCGACTCTTACGATGAACCCGCAGCCCTTGCATCTAGATAAAGAGTTTGCGTCTAAAACTGAGTTTGGCCAAATTCTGGTCAACAGTCTGTTTACCTTGGGCTTGGTCATCGGGATCACCGTTGGTGAGACGACGCTTGGTACGACGATCGCCAACCTTGGCATGACTGACACGCGGTTTCCGCATCCGGTGTTTTATGGCGATACGATTCACGTCGAGACAAAAATTCTCTCGAAACGTTTGAGCAAATCGCGTAAAGACGCTGGTATTGTCGAGTTTGAACATCACGGTATTAATCAGCGCGGCGAAATTGTCTGCATCTGTGTGCGCTCGGGGTTTATGAAGTGTCGACCCGCATAAGGTGAGGCCCGCGTTCACCAACGCCAAGCCAACAGACGCCACAATGGCTTTTGTGGTGTTGGTCATCTGTTTTCTTTTTAACTTGCTTGGTCGTGGGATCGGTGACGCGTATGTCACCTTTTTGCTGCCCATCGAAACACAATTTGGCTGGAGCCGCTCAGAGATCTCGAGCGTGTACTCTGTTTACATGCTGGCCAACGGTTTCTCAGCGCCACTGATTGGCATCATGTTTGATCGTCTGGGCCCGCGCATTGTGTGTGCTGTCGGTTTTGCGAGCTTAGGCCTGGGCTACTTGGTGGCCGGCAACTTGACGCAGCTATGGCAGTTTCATTTGTGTGTGGGCGTAGCCGGCGGAATCGGAGTGACCTCTTTAGGGATGGTGCCTTCACAAAGCCTGATTAGTCGCTGGTTTCCAACGAACACGAGTACGGCAATTGGTATTGCCTATGCAGGGTTTGGCGCCGGCACCTTGGTGATGGTGCCGTTTGCCCAATTCCTAAATGATACGGTTGGCTGGCGCAACGCGTACCATATCCTAGGGGGGCTGATGTTGGTGCTTTTGCCTCTGGCAATGTTGTTACCTTGGCGCATCATTCGCGCAGGACACGCTGACTATGCACGGTCTCTTGGGTCAGCACCTTTATCTAAAAATATTTTTGCGCCTTTGCGGCTCGCAGTTCGTTCGTCGGGCTTTTGGGCCTTAGGGCAGGCATTTTTCTTTACTTCCTTGGTGATTTATACCGTGACGGTGCAGACCATTGCCTTCTTAGTTGAGTCAGGGTTTTCTGCGCTTGAGGCGGCCAGTGCCTTTGGCGTTGCGGGTATGCTCTCGGTGTTTGGGGTAGGCTCTTCGGGCAAGTTGGCTGATAAGTTTGGTCATCGCTTGATTGTGACCATCACGTTTAGCTGTACTTTTTTAGGCCTCGCCAACTTGCTGGCCATGGTGTTTTACCCGTCCCCGTGGTTTTTGCTGGGGTTTGTGGTCTTCTTTGGGATTGCACAGGGCGCGCGCGGGCCGATCATTTCGGGGCTTTGCTCAAAGCTATTTCCGGGCCCTGGGTTAGCCACCGTTTACGGTGCGCTGTATGCTTTTATGTCGGTTGGAGCTGCGACTGGGGCCTTATTGTCGGGTTGGTTTCACGATCAGACAGGTGGCTACGCGACCAGCATTATTTTTTCGATGATCAGTGTCGGGTTGGCCGTATCGCCTTTTTGGGTATCGCAGGCATTACGTAAATTTGGATGATGCATCATGCATAAAAAAATCTTTGTTATACCGTCGTGGCTCAGAGCCAGCCACCTCATGTTGATGTATCTGAGTTTGCTAGTGGCGGGCGCTCAACCCGCCAGCGCTGGGTTGCTAGAGGATCTGACGGATGGCCAGCACGTTTTGTTGATGCGTCATGCTGACGCTCCAGGCGTCGGTGACCCACCTGGATACAGACTTGACCAATGCTCGACGCAACGTAATTTGGGTGAAGTGGGGCGGCAACAATCGGTGTTAATCGGGCGCTGGCTAGCCGCACAAGGCGTGAGCACCCCTAAAATTTTTAGTAGTGCCTGGTGTCGCTGTGTGGATACCGGACGGCTGTTGGCGCTGGGGTCCGTGACGGTCGAGCCATCATTGAACTCTTTTTTTGATGATATGAGTTTGGCGACTTCGCAAACGGCTTCCTTACAAAGATTCATCATAGCAAGCCTGAAGGCGCATCCGAAACAGCCCCTGATTCTCGTGACCCATCATGTCAACATCCAGTCCCTCACGGGGCGGGTTGTGTCAGTAGGCGATATGGTGCTGGTGCGTGTCAAACCTGATGGCAGCCACGTGTCACATCAAGTGTTTCCTAGCCCCCGGCCGTAGCCTAAGATTAGAAGTGTGCTTTGATTGACCGTAAAATCCTGCCCTTGACGCTGGCCATTTCGTCAAGAATTGTGTAGTGGTTGAGCGCGGGTAGGTTTTCAAAGATTCCTGGCGCTTGGGCGTTGGCGCGGTACTGAGCAAACTCAATGGTTTGCGCTTGCATGGCTGGTAGCTCGGCCTCGCCTACAAACAGATCAAGAGTTTTGCCATTGAGCGGGGGTAATTTGATCGGTGAAAATCGCATCGCGGTCGCTTCATCTAAGCTCAGCTTTTCGTTGAGATAGCAATGGCGCATGGGCTCTAAATCAAAGATGCCGCTAATCGCTGTGCCACCCAGCACGCAGGGTTCGTCAAGTGCCATTGCGGTCAGGTGACCGCCCGCCGACCAACCGCTAAGCCAGATGCCAGGATCGCTTGAGCGACGCGCGGCAATTTTTTGACTGACCGCTCGCAAGCCCAAACGAATGTCTTGCACAATCTGATCCATTTTGGCTTCGGGCGCGAGGGTGTAACCCATCATCGCGACACTGATCCCCGCTTCAATGAAGGCGGGCACAATAAATGTGAAATCAGTTTTGGCCCGGTTTTGCCAAAAGCCACCGTGAATAAAGGCAACTACAGGGCTTTGGTCGCCCGCCGAAAAATAGTCATACGATTGGCGCGCACCGCTGCCGTACGAGATATCCAAGTGCGAAGCATGCGCCGCTCGAAACTCTTGACTACGTACGCCCCACGCAGCAATGATCTCAGCGCTGTTCGCCACTGCCTTTGAGTTGTTATAGGCGTCATCGCGCTGTTCGCGGGTAAGATTCGTTGACATGTATGTGCTCGCGTAAGGTGTCAATAATTAGAGCTAGTATAGTTGGCACAGCAAGTCTTTTTTACAAAGACGCCATTCATTCATGATTTTCAGGACTCATTGCGTGACTGAACAAACGATTTATCTTCTCAAAGCGTTCTTTCTAGGCATTGTCGAAGGACTAACTGAATTTTTGCCCATCTCAAGTACGGGGCACTTAATCCTGTTCGGTCACTTGATCGAATTTTCTTCAAATGAAGCCAAAGTTTTTGAGGTGGTGATCCAGCTGGGGTCGATACTTGCAGTGATGTGGATCTTTCGAGCGCGTTTGGTTCAATTGATTGTGGGCACAGTACGACTCGATCCCGTTGAAGTCGCCTTCACGCGTAATTTGCTAATCGCCTTTTTGCCGTCTGCCATCGTCGGGTTACTGTTCATCAAGGCAATTAAGGCTTTGTTTTTTCATCCGGGTGTTGTGGTGGTGACCTTGATTGTTGGTGGTTTTATTATGCTTTGGGTCGAGCGCAATCGGCCAGCTTCAGGTGTCGATCCGCGTGCAACTGCACTCACGCTTGAGCAGATCACGTGGCGCCAAGCGCTGGTGGTGGGCTTATGTCAGTGCTTGGCGATGGTGCCCGGAACCTCTCGTTCGGGTTCAACGATTATTGGCGGCATGCTCGCAGGTATTCAGCGTAAAACCGCAACTGAGTTTTCGTTTTTTCTTGCCATGCCAACAATGTTAGCTGCTGCGCTCTACGATACTTACAAGCACGCTGACCTGCTTAGCCAGCAAGATATGCTGGCGATCGTAGTGGGGTTCATCAGCGCTTTTTTTAGCGCTCTCTTTGTTGTGCGTGCAGTACTTGCCTTTGTATCGCGCCACACCTACCGCGTATTCGCGGTGTATCGCATTGTGCTGGGTGTGGTGGTGGGGGCTTGGTTATTTTTGGGGCGGTAGTGCGCCGCGGTAATCGCTTGAAACGGCTAGCTGTCGCCCCGTAAAGCATTTACTCGGCAGTGACTCCCGAGTCTTGAATAATTTTTTTCCATTTGTCGCTATCGCGCTTAATAAATTCGGCAAATTCTTCTGGCGTGTTTGACATCGGCAC
>Ga0114973_10001071_pt1 | contig 20466 bp, 17 predicted proteins | sample M_140807_MF_Meta_FD_87025 | JGI IMG/M metagenome (GOLD analysis project Ga0114973, IMG submission 87025) | Freshwater microbial communities from Lake Montjoie, Canada to study carbon cycling - M_140807_MF_MetaG | ecosystem: Environmental > Aquatic > Freshwater > Lake | place: Lake Montjoie...
ACTATAAATGGATGGAGGACGTCTTCCAGAGCAGTTCAGCAAACCTGTTTATAAACTCTTGAAAGCATTGAGCCTAGGGGATGTGAATTTATTGGGGTCTAATGATGACCCACGCATCATGTATTCTGCAGACTATGACATATTAGAGACGCCTGTATTCCGTAAGAGTTCAGTGAAGCAGTTTCAGGCATTAGTGAAACGAGCAAATAAAGTCGGAACGATTACAGACATCAAGTGTGGTGAAGTTCCTGAATGGAATCTATTAACGACTAAAACTTATTCACGCGAAAAGGAATTGAAGCATCTACAAGACCTTTGGCAAAAGAAAATCATAACGGATGCCGAAGTCCGTGAGGCACAGAAACTATTACAACCGAACCTTACTAAACCTGAACTCTATAAAGCACGAAAGGCATTACGATTTGGTGTTATGCGATGGACACCTGCACAAGTCGCGCAGGGGTATATGAAATTCAGAGACCACACATTCTATTTGGAGGAAGCAATGAAATCTAAAGGCATTACCAAGGTGGATGTAGTTGCGTGGGTAAAAGAAAAGTATGTTGAAGTGTCTAACATTCTATTATGGACGCATCGTGGCAAACCTTATGCGAATGTAAAGCATGTTATAAATTCTCTTAAGGAAGACTTGGTAATCTTTGCGTATGATGGAAATTTTATGAAAGTTGCCAAGCGTATGTATTCATTAGCAAAAGTCACAGGACGAGACCGAGAGTCTTTAGAACGCATCCTGAACTCTCATTTGGGAGCAGTGTATTTGGTTGTCTCAGACCTAAAACTATTACAAGAATTTCCTGATGCTATTACCCCTGCACGAAAGAGACAGCAATTAGATTCCTTAAGAGACCAAATGTCCAAGCTTTACTTTCCTGAATTCCATGAAGCAAAAAATCCAAAGACCTTGCTTCCTAAACTAGAAGAGGTCTTACAAGAGGAAGTTAAAAAGGAACTAGAAAAAGCAAATTTATACCCTATACCTAAAATGTATAAGGATTAGACGACCCTGTAGTGTCCTTCCTCGTCCTTCTCTAACCAAGCGTTTCTGGTCTTTCTTTCACCTTTTTTACTTGCTTTGACGTGGACGTCATGGTGTGGTTCGTTGTCGTTTCCTAGAAACCAAAAGGCGATGAATTTAAAGTTCCAACCTTCTGAATCTGTTCTTGACCATGTTTGATGTATATTCATTAGTTCTTTGTCGTGCCATATTTCTTTTGTAGGTGGGAAGTTCTTATTCATATAATCGTTAAGACGTTCAATTGCTTTAGCGTGGAAGGTAGTAATATTCATTCTGCTTGGGTGTAAGGTTAATACTTTTGCGGTAAAGACATCCGTTTTAGGCGGTTCTAAATTAATTAGAACTAAAAAGGGGTAATTGGTGTCAAATTGGTGTCAAATGTGTGTTAATAATTAATCATCCCATTCACTAGTAGGGATGTCTACTTTCTGGTGGGAGTCTGGAACCCAGTTTATAGGTCCTCCTGCAGCTTGTCCCATCTCCTCTAGGGTCATCTGTCTTTCAGGTTTATGAACTTCTACCCATGCTCTAAAACATTCCGTCGGTTTAGGACCGCGCTTTTTAGGAGGTTCAGGTTCGTCTTTGAACTCTAGGAAAGGTGTGCGCTCAAGTGTTTCGTTGTTCTTTCTTGCCCAGTTCCTGAACCACGTGCGTTCAACTTTAGAGTCCAGCATGTTGTCATACCTGAACCGTCTTCGTTCTAGCTCCGTCATCTCTGTAATCTCCAAATGCTTTTGTGCTGCTTCTTTATTGTCCTTTTTATACTGCCGCTTTTTCTTAATGGCAGCGTTTCCTCCTTGTTTAGCATGCCATTCTTTCTGGTAGTCTGGATGTGCCTGTTTGAACTTTTCCTGTTGTTCATCAACTCTTTGCTTTGATTTGAACGCTTTGAATACTTTACGCCATAAGTATACAAAGGGTCTGAGCTTCTCAAGCGCTTCCTTTCTCTTGACTAGGGTCTTTTCAATTTCCTTAACCCAGTCCTCTACATCCTTCCATACATCTAGTTCTTTCTGTTTCGTCTGTGCCTCCAGTAGTCCTTCCAGTAGTCTTCTTCGCTTTTGACCCTCTCGCTGCTTCTTTATGAAATTAGCGCGCCATACAGGGTCTGCATACTTCTTGTCCATAACTGCTTTACGATTCTCATACTGCTTCTTTCTGATTTCTTCATACCTAGCAGGGTCTGTTTCTTTAAGGAGAGTCCAATCACATACCATTTTTTTCTTTAGGGGGAGAGGTGCTTTACTATATAGTATAAGGCTTAAGACTACCTTTCCGTGGGGTAAATACATCCGTTTTTATAAGTTCCATAGGGGTTTAGAACTATGTAAAGATGCTTAAAACGGATGCTTTTACGCCAGGCAAATAGGGGGTAAGCCTTATACTCTAGAAGTAAAGCAAAATGTCCGAACCTACTACACCCATCCCTATACCAGACCTACCAGAGCAGTTAGGAGACCATGACTGCCCCATTTGTTTTGAACCAGACGCTATTAGAGACCGAGAAGCTATATGCCCTAACGGACATAAACTCTGTGCTGACTGCCAGCCTAGAGTTCAGAGTGTTCCAAGCATATGGGAAAGAAGAGAGGTCTTCGCAGCATGCCCTTTATGCCGAGCAAGAATACCTTATATAGAAGACCCTGCCTTACGACGCCAAGCACCAGAACCTAGAGCACCAAGGGTTCGCGCAGTTCAGCAAGCAGACGGACGCAGAGGAGACCCAGAGCGACCCCAGCGAGCTATAGATGCGTTTAACAACCTACCAGCACGCAGGGCAGCACAAGCGCAGTTCCGAGCAAACAGAAATGACGGAACAATTCCACAGAACGCAAGGTTCGGCGGATTCCACCAACGCTGGTGCACTTGCCACATCCGCAGAGGCGGAGCACAAGGAGTTCGGTTCTTAAGACTACCTGACGGAACACGCAGGTATAGATGCGAGGCATGCTACGCAGCAGCGACCAACGGAGGCATCCCAGAAGAACCACCAGCTTGGAACTACCCTGCAGTAGCGATGCACGACGACCGAACCATTTAAAAAAATCCTTACCTAAAAATCAGTAACAAATCAGTAACACCCCACCCCCTTACCTTTTTCGGTAAGGGTAGTTAGTAGAGTCTGTTTTTCACTGGTAAGGCGTTACTGTTACTGATTTTCTGGAAACTATTCCACCGAGGGAAAAAGGCAGAGAGGAGAAATCTTTTTTTTCCGCGCGTAGCGACTTCTAGGAAATAATCAGTAACAATAACACCCCTTACCTATACTTTATATATGTAGTAGTAGTCCTAATCAAATTAGGTAAGGTGCCGTAGCGTTACTGATTTGTTACTGAATTTGTCCGTCTAGGAATCAGTAACGGCAAAGGGGTCTACCTCTGGCTTAAGGCGTAGTCCTGTGCGCACGACTACAGGTGCTCCACCTACCCTCTTACGTGATGTGCCTATACCTAGTTCGGTTAGAATCCTTCCAACCTTATTGTCCGTCTCCTTAACTCCTGCAGCTTTGCATCGCTCGTAAATCTCCTCAAACGGAATCGTGTGGAATACATTCTTGGTAATCTCGTAGCAATCCTCAATCACGTCCTCTACCTTAACAATGTTAATGAACTGGTCTCGTGCTGCGCGGACGCTGTCTGGTAGAACTGGTTCGGCGAACTCTTTTGCTCTCCAGTCCTCGTAAGCGTCAATCATAACATGGATTAGAGCATCGCCGTATTCAGGTAATCCATAAAGTTCCTTGATGTTGTCGGACTTACGCTCGTAAGGTCTCTTTGGGTCTGGAACATAAGAGTATGCCCAATGGAACATCGTTAGTCTCTCTCCAATCTCGCTCGGTGGCGCAATCTTGGGTGCGTCGTTCGCAAACAAGTAGATTCCGCATTTCGGTAGAACAGGTCGTTCTCCCTGCTGGTATGCTTTCCTCGTGTGCAGGATGTCGCCTCCACCTGAAATCGCCTTCAACAAATTTCCATCAATCGCTGGACTCTTCTTGTCGTCCAAGTCCACGCGAATTTCACTACCGAACGCAAACCTACAATCCGCTATATGCTGTAGCCACTCCATCTCTCGTGCAGGTTCTCCTCCTAGGTGCCGTGTAAGCAAACTATTTCCGTTAAAGTCTCCAACCCACTGCCCAAACGCTGTCTTGTAGAGCTTGATGGTCGTGCCTTTACTAGAGTTCGTAAATCCAATTCCTAGCGTCACCTTCTTCCTCATAAAATCTCCAATCGTATTTCGCATAAGGTTATGCTTAAAGACCTCGGCAAACTCAGGGTTCGTAAAGGGTTCCTCAAATGTCCTGTATTTCACAAACCGAATCTTCTCCTCGTCTCGTGCTGGAAAGTTCCTAGGGCACGCATGCGAGAATACAATCGTATGGTCAAACCCCTTCGTAAAGGTCTTGGTCTTAAAGTCGTAGATTCCGTCAGCAAACAGCAATTTCCCATAATCTGTTGAACTTCTCTCAATAAACCATCCATCTTTGGGCGTCAGCACGTCAGGAAGTTTTGTAATGAGGTCTCTAGTCTTCTTAACGCTGCCTGAGAAGTTGATTAACTTGACTCCCTCTTTAGACGCTTGCCTAAAGTGTAGTTTCGTGTCCATTCTCGTCACTACGCGTTGTAGTAGCTTTTCGTCATAACCCCAAATTCCAGTCGTCTTGTCAAATACCCAAATCACGCCTCCATCCATTACCAGCAAGTCGCCCATTAACTCCGCAAACTTCTTTGCACCGAAGCTGTCGTCCGTCACTACATCCTCTCCCAAGACTGATTCAGGTTTGGGTGTAAAGTTATGCTGCCAAGGCTTAATAAGCAGCTTGTGGGAATACCCAGTCTTCTCTAGGATGTAGTTTTCGGCACCGCGTAACAACTCCTCTGGAAACTCGCTTTCCCCATCCAACTTTAGAATCTCACCTCCGTCGTGGATTAGGATTTCAACGCGTCGGTTCTGCGTTTTCATATAGGCGTCCATCGCCTCCAAACACTTCCTCTCTTCCGTCTGTAGAATCAATGCGAACAACGAGAACTTGGGGTTCGTCTTCTTTTGCACGATTTTACGGAATTGGTCATACCTAGACCAGCACATCGCAACGAACGACTTAATCTCGCTTTCAATCTGCTTTAAAAGCGTCACATCTCCTTCAGGGGCGATGCCATCGTCGTTATAGTGCTCATTGTAGAGCTTGATGTCTCCTCCGTATGCAACCTTAATGAATGCTGTTTTTGCGATTCCTCGGTTAGAAGACACCTTGGCAAGTTCCTCGTCTCGGTTCTCTACATACCTCCTTATTCCAGTCGTCACAATACCCCACTCTTGTCCTAATTTGATTAGGATTCTGTAGTGGCAGTTTTCCATGTCGCAGTCCCAGTAGTGCTTTTCTAGGAGAGGGTTTCGGATGTCAAATGGGAAGCTCTGTAGTCCCTGACCTCCGTGAGGGTAAAGGCGACCTAGTCGGTCCTTCTCGCATCCTCGCCCATAATGGTAGACAACTTCAACCTCGTTTCCGTGCTTGCGACCTCGCTTATACCTGCCTAGGTTCCCCAGAGTCTTGGGCGCGAACCGAACAGTGTCGGCGAGGAGCTGGTCCATGATTAAAGGGTCAAAGCGTTCGGTCTTAACAATCTTTACATCGGTATTCACTTCCTCGTGGGTCGTCGTGGTTGTATTACTTTCCATCCTACTTACTTACTACTGGTTTAGACATTTTACTTCCGTTTTAAACGAGTAGAACCGCCTTGGCGTTTAGATGGTAAATACTTTGTCTAGACAATAATAAATGAAGTCAGTCACGGAATACATGACGCAACTGCACAAACAACTACAGGAGACGCGAGGGGTGGCGGACCAGACGGCATCACAATATATTCGCTCCCTTTACTCGTTGAATAACAATCGCCCATTCACCAACCTCGCATGGTTGAAAAATAAGGCATCCGTGGAGCAACGAATTTCAGAGTTCGCCGAGTCCACCCAGAAGACATTGCTGTCGGTTATTGTAGCATCTCTGTCTCTAGTCAAAGACAAGACAACCTACAAGAAGATTTATTCTCATTACTATAACCTGATGATGGGTAAGGTTAAGGAAGAAAAAGGTAAGGACACAAGCGTCATGTCCGAGAAGCAAAGTGAAAATTGGTTAGAATGGGATGTCGTTAAGGCGCATATGGACCGACTCACCGAGGAGATGAAAGCACTACCAGAAGGAAGCAAACTAACACCTGGTCAATGGGAAACATGCCTCTCATTTATGCTGCTTTCTCTGTATACAGAGTTTGAACCGAGACGCAACCAAGATTACCAATATATGGTAGTGAATAAGAACGAGGGAAAGCAATCCGACAGCGACAAGGCAAATTACCTAATCCTAGACACCAAGGAGTTCATCTTCCGAAAGTATAAGACCGCCAAAACGCATGGCGAACAACGATTCCCTATTCCTGATGCCCTCTTTAAGAACATTGAACTCTACTTGTCGCATCATCCAATCTGGAATGTTGTAAAGGGTAAAAAGATTACATCTAAAATGGGATTCCCATTCCTCGCTACGCATGATGGTTCGCCCCTTCTTGCAGTGAATTCTATTACACGCATCCTCAACAAGATTTTCGGAAAGAGGGTTGGTTCCACGATGCTTCGTCATATATATTTGTCTAACAAGTATGATGTAAAGGAAATGAACGAGACTGCCGAGAAGATGGGACATACTGGAGCAGTTCAACGCGAATACCTAAAGAATACTCAGGAGGTGGAAGTTCCGACGACGGAAAAAAAATCTCAATAAGTAAGTCATAAGTTAATGGTGAAGGTTTTTATTCCAAACGCAATGTGGCGGTTTGTAATTAGTATTCCTAGGCGTAAAAGGTCTTGTGGGTGGTCTTCTAAATAGTGTCTGCTTTAAGTTCTGGGTAAATGATTCCTGTGAGCATAATCTTCTTGCCCTCGCTCGTTCCTCGTCCTCCTTCAACATAACAGGCTGTAGCGAATCCCCAGTTTCGTTCTTTCAAATACTTTGCCATTGGTTTTCCATCGGTAGAGAGTTCTGCAAAATGTTCTGTTTCAGACAGCGTAATCGCTTTGCGTAGTCTTAAGCATAACGGAATCGTCACTACAGCTCTAACATCTTTGTCGTAGTGTTTAGCGGCTGCTAGTTGTGCCTTAACTCGCTTCTTTAAGAATCCGTTGTAGAATTGAACGGCTTCGCTGTAGTCACGAACGAGTGGGAATCCGTCTGAACGCTCGTCCAATTGCTTTTGAAAGTAGGCTGCGAGTTGTCTGCTTAAGTCTCCGCTTTCGGCGTTCATGACTCTATTGTGGACATAATGGTCTTTCATGTCTGGAGAGAAGATTTTGTTGTCGTCTGTGAAAAGCTGTGCTGCTTCCTGTCGTAGTTCGTCGGTGCTGTGTGGAATAGTTTGCATTCTTATAGGGGTGTGAGTTATTTTATTCTGTGGTATTTACATCCGTTTTAAGCGGATGGGTAGGGGTTTAGAACTACACGATTGGGAATGCGTAGGTAAGTATTACGATGCCTGACCCTCCAGCACCAGCAACACCAAGTAATCGGTCAAACCCACCACCACCTCCTCCTGTGCTGAATGTCCCATCAAATCCACCAGCACCTCCACCTCCATTTCCTCCTGCTCCTCGTGTGACTGAAGGTCTTGCACCACCACCACCACCACCTCCATAATAGACTCCATCTGGAAATTGGAATCCAGCACCTCCACTTCCACTAGTGGCAGGAGGGAGTTGCGAACCATTGCCTCCAACGGCGTCAATACCTCCACCACCACTGGCAATCTGTGGAATGCCTCCAGGTGCCATTCCACCATTAAATCCTTGACTTCCTACACCACCACTATAAAATCCACCTTGACTTCCACCACCGCATCCTCCATTATTGCCTTGAGTAGCACCATTTCCTCCATACCCACCTCCATAGGCTTCATAGAAATAAGAACCTCCATCGTCAATAGAACTATTCTTTCCATTAGTCATTACTAATCCTCCACCGCCTGCTGTTATTTGGTAACTACCAGTTGGTAAAGTAGTTGCGCCATCAATCCCTCCTCCTCCTCCTCCTGAGGCACACTCTATTCCTGTTCCATTTCCTCCTCCTCCTCCACCACCAAAAAGAGAGACGAATATTTCAATATTGTCAGGATTAGTCACAACTGAAGTATAAATCGCATCTTTGTCCATGTTTGCACCTGAGTTTCCATCAAAGTAAAAGAACTTATAACCACCTGTGGTCGTTGTTCGTGTATAGTTAGTAAATGTTGGTTCGGTCTTCCCAGGTGCCGTAGATGCCTCCTCTTGGCGAGAAGTCTGAATTACAGGATGCCTATAGACACCTGAAATCGCAGCAGACTTGGGGTCTGATGCCTGTGGAATAGTAGAGTAAGGTATATAAGGCATTTATAATGACCTGAGAATAAACACGAAACTTTTAAACCTTGTGTTGAGTAAAGGATGGCATGGAATCAAATGTTAGACGATGCGGAACCGCAAGTAAATGTTCCTAATGAAGACCAACAACGATGGAATATAGTTGCTGAAGCTTTACGAACTGAAGCAGACTTTGAAGTCTTCCAAGACCGACAAGAACGAATGGACTGGGATTTAGAACAATGGATTCAATGGGGTTTAGCTACTTTATTTGAACCTGTTGCAGACATACCAGGTTGGCAGCAAGTTCTTCGTGATGCCTTTACAAATGTATATGGAGAAGGAAGTAGTCGTTTTTGGGGTGATTACCTTACGGATGTTGCCGAACAATTAGACGAGGTCACCATCCGTGATGAGGAAGATGAAGAGGAAGAAGACGATGCTGAATCACCCTTGTCTACAACTATGCATTATGAAAGGCAAAGTCCAAGATTAGGAGACGAGACTTTAGACGATGAGATGGAAGGCGATGGAAGACCTCTAAAACTACTTGAACTTTTTAAGGGAACAGGAAGCATCGGTAAGGCAGCAAAGAAATTAGGATTCAGTGTTGTCTCGTTAGATTTTGACCCCATCTATACACCAGACATTGAAACGGACATTCTCAAATGGGACTATAAGAAATACCACAAGGACACTGGGTATGTTCCTGATTTGATTTGGGCATCTCCTCCATGCAATACCTTCTCTCCGTTCGCATACAGGTTGAAAGAACGCAATACCAAAACATCCACTCCGTATTCTGCACGAGCAAAGGAAGGCACTGCCATCTTACGACAGACTCTAAAGATTATTAAATACTTTCAAAAGTTGAATCCAGAGTTGTTGTTCGTAATGGAGAACCCAAGAGGAATGATGCGTCATGACCCAGAGGTGAAGAAACTACCGAATCGTGACACAACCCTTTATTGCTTTTACGGAGATGTTCGTTATAAACCCACCGACTTTTTCAATAATGTTCCAAAAGGATTAGACTTGAAGGAAGGAAAGAGTTGTAATAAACCAACAGTTCTAGTTGCTAGACTACCCCTGAATAAGCGTTATGAAATTCCTGCAAAGTTGTCTCGTGAAATTTTAGAGACTATGCGTGATGCCTACAAGAAACCAATGACAGGTGGAGCAGACTTTACAGACTCACCAGAGGAGATTGAAAGAAGAACAAATGAATTAACGAATGCTGCTTTAAGAGTTCTTATAAACTTTTGGCAAGCATTTTTGGATGATGATGAAGATGCCCAAGATGAAATTCAAATGGAACACGAACCAATTAGACGACGATTACAGGATTATATTGACACAATTCCACAAGCATTACGACAATATATAGGGGAAGGAGACGCTAGACTATATGACACGCTTATGGGACTTAGGGAACAAGTAAGAAGAAGGATTGGTGTTGGTATTAATAAATTTGGAATCTCACGTTATAATCCTGAGACAAAGAAAGGTGGAGCGAGAACACACAGAGAGCACAGAGAGAATGTATTGGATGCTTTAGGTCTAGAAGACAAAGGGTATTCATTGAAAGAATTAGCGGATGCTTCTGGTGTTTCAAAGTCTATTCTACAAAAGGTTTATAACCGAGGCATCGGAGCGTATAAGACAAATCCCCAGTCCGTAAGAATGAAAGGAACATTTAAGAAAGGAGTAGATGCCCCAATGAGTAAGAAGTTAAGTAAGGAGCAATGGGGAATGGCACGAGTCTACTCATTCTTGGATTCTAACCCTAGCCACGACCAAGACTTACTAGGTGGAAGGAGACGAGCTCTCTATAGAAACGCAGAAGAAGTAAGACGAGAATCATTAGAACTTTTAGAAGAAACACTCCAAGCAAAAATAGATTATTATGTTGCTAGACTCCAAGGTGAATCAGGAGATGAAGAACAAACAGACTTCAGAAAAAGAGAAGATGAATTTCAGAGGTATGTTTTGAATTGTCCTTTGCAGTTCCGTGATTTTCTTGCTGATGAAAGCGACAGCCCATTACATGTAGATTTAGCAATTGTAGAGAAGATGGTGGAGGATGATTTAATAGAAAGAGAGTTTAACTTAATGTAAAGCGGTTAAATCCAAGAGTATTTAATCTTTGTAAAGAGTAATGCGAATTATAACTGGAAGTAATGAAGCAGGAATGGAGATGGCAAAAAACCTTTTAACATCTCTAAAGAAGGTAGGCATCCCTCTTTCTGAAGTAGACCTTTATGTTTTTAAGGGGCAACCAGAAAAGGTGAATTATGGAACAGGAGAATTCAAAAAACTTACGCAACAAAAATTAGAAGTTATTTTAGATGCCTTAACAAAACATGAGGAAGTCCTCTGGATTGACACGGACATTGTCGCCCTGCATGATTTTCGTGAAGACCTTGAAATTAGAGGAACGCTTGATGAAATGGCAATACAAGATGGTATTTTAGCTGGGTATTGTTCTGGGTTTATGTATATGCATCGTTCGCAGAGTGTTATTCAAATATTACATACTGCTATAAAATGTATGAAAGCACATAATTATAGTTTTGATGATGAATACGCACTTAATATTTCTATAATACCTAGCGGTGTTAAGGCAATTAAATTACCTTATTTTCTATACCCTGTTGGTTGTGTCTATTTTGATTATAAAGTTAGAACCGATGCTCTTATAGTTCATAATAACTACATCGTTGGTTTTGAGAATAAGAAGAAAAGGTTTGAAGACAACGGACTCTGGCGTATTGAAGATGATGTATTAAATGAAGTAAATACTATACATAATTGGAAAGAAGAGTAAATAATAGGAAAAAATAGCAAATCGTATGTAATAATAGGGATTTGTATTAAAACACAAGTAAAATCATTAATGATTTTACCGCAATTAAATAAGGTTTTTTGTTTTTTACTCTATTGGTGGCGTATTGGTGGCGTATTGGTGGCATTTATAGTCTATTTGTTGTATTTACTTATATTCCTCTTCTGCTTCGCTGTCGCTTCTAGGTCTCCATCCGCTCTTTAGCCAACCTTTCATTCTTTCTGCAATCACTTGTTGATTACAAGCTTTACAGCAGACTCCGTTTGCTAGAGGTGCTGCGTTGTGTCCGAAAGGGTCGTCTCTAATCTCGTTGTGGCATAACACACATTCTTCCCATCCCCAGACGCTGTAGTCTAGTGGGTAGTAGTTGGTGCCGTATTCTTTGTTCTTTTTATTTGTTTCTTCTACGTGGGCTTCGTAGGCTTTAACTCTAGCTAGTGCTACACCATCTTTGTTTATGGCTGCTTGTGCTTTAATCTCGGCGAACTCCTTCGCTGCTTCTTCGGCGTTTAATTTAAGTCTGAGTTCAAAGTCTTCTCGTTCTCGGCGTGCTACTCGTTCTTCCTTGGTCTCTTTGGGGGTTGACATGGTGGTTTGTGCTGTATTCATTCTGTGCTTGGGTGGGGGAGTAAGGTTATTTACTTTGCGGTAAAGACATCCGTTTTTACGGCGTTCTAAATAGTTTAGAACTATTCAGTAATGCGTATTTACTTTAAGAATAAGATGTCTTACTACTATAAATGATTGTCTTATTCAAAGGTTGGGAGGGTTGGTGTGACCGCTTACAAGTCCTTACGCATCTTATTAACTACTGCATAAAGTTTGATGCTAGACTTTGTGTAGATTGGGAAGACATGGTATGGGGAGGCAATGAGTTTGGATTTAATGAAGTGTTTGAATTACTAGGTGTTAAGACCGCAAGCAAGAATGATGTGCTACGTGCGATGGTTCAACAGGATGTAAAAATTGAACCTCCTATATGGACTTGGGAAGATGCCTATTATAAATCGCCAGGTCTTGGTGGAAAATTTATAAGTCAAAACAGAAAGTTATACATTCCTTCTATTATGTGTGATGTTCCTCAACGAATAGATGCGGATGTTATACTAACGCAAGGTGAAGGAACTAGAGTGTATGATGCGAATGTATTTGTGAATCATGTTAGATTACGACCTTGGGTAATGGAAGGCATCAAAAGTATTCTTTCGGATTTTGACCCTAATAGTATTGTAATTCATCTGCGAGGCACAGACAGACCTGAAGACAAGTATGCAAAGAGCGCTATTCATACTTTAAAGGACGAACACCGCTTACCGATTTATGCTGTAACAGATGACCGAGAGTTATGGGATGAATTCAAAGCAGGTGTTCCTCAGGCGCGTCTTTTGAATCCTAATTCTACTGCTCTACGCATCAAACTTGCTAAACAGACAGGATTACATTTTGCTAAACCTTCTGAATTGAAAGCACAAGGCATCACCAAGAAACAATTACTCATTGAACTTTTAGCAGATTGGTTTGCTTTATGTTTTGCTCAGTCAGGGTTCGGTCGTGAAGTCTCTACTTATTTTCAAATGGCTCGTAAGCTTCACGCAATAGGTAATAATGTAATCAGCGAGAAACTCTTCGGTGGTTGGATGCCTACAAGAAAAAACATAGAGACTAATAATGAAGCCGTTATTTTGTCGTGTGGGGAGCAAACGAAAGCAAGTGAAGCAGTTGACTACATTGTTTCCTCCGCATCAAGTATATGTTGAACCTTTCTTCGGTGGTGGTGCAGTCTTTTTTGGAAAGACGCCTTCCGAGAAGGAAATAGTGAATGATTTGGATTCCAAGTTGATTCAGGATTATAAACGCATCTTACAAGCACCCAGTTCAGTTGAATCGTATAAGATGCCTAAAACATTAACATCGCAGAATAGATTTCTTACCGAAACCCATACTTCTATTCCTGACAAGGTTATTGAATCTCTCTTACGACGATGTAATGGGTTCGGTGGGCGTTATTTAGAAACTTCAGGAGTGACTGAAGCGACGGATGGACGCATCCAAAAGGTGACTTTACATAAGTCCAAATTACAACGAATGGAAGACTATAAGAAGAGATTAAATGATGCCACCATACTTAATCAGGATTACCGAAAGGTGATTAAGAAATATGATTCAGGCAAAACTTTCTTTTTTCTAGACCCACCTTACGAAATGAGTAAAGGCATTAATTATGCAAAAGGTTCGGAGACATTTGATTTTGAAGAACTTGCTAAAACTTTACGAGGCATCAAAGGAGATTTCCTGATGACGATTAATGATTCACCTCGCATCCGTGAAGTCTTTAGGGAATTTAAAATCTACCCATATGTCGTTAAGGGGCATCATTCCGAAACATCGCCAATTGGTTCTAAAGACAGGAAAGAATTACTTGTCTCTAATTATACATTACCCAAGATGAGTGGAGGAACTAAAGACTCTGACAAACTTAAGAAAATTGATGACAAACTTAAAAAAATTAATGACCTAATCATTCAGCATCAGAAATTTATGAATGACCTTCTTTCAGGCACTACTGGTATGAATGAAGCAGACACAAATCAATTCATACAACAGACAGAAGCAGCTTTAGCTAAATACTACAAAGATGAAGAGACACTTAACCAAAAAAAGATGCTTATAGAAAGAGGTTCTCCTGCTTCGTCTGTTTCTTCTGTTCCGATTAGATTAGGTGTTACTGATTCAAAATTGAGAAAAGCTATAGAGGAGTATAGAAATAGAATGAGACAAGTCCAAGACACAATAATCCAAGATGAATATTTTAAAGGTCCTCTTACTGAAGTTGAAGATGAAGGAAGTGGTAAGCCCAATATTCCAAAAGGGTATTTAGCAAAAGCAAAGAAGAAGGCAAAGGCAGAAGGGTATGAAACAAAAAGGTTATTTCTTGCAGACGATGGCGTTCATAAACTCGTGTATAAAACTCCAGAAGGGAAAGAGGTTCCATTTGGGAGTGCCAAGCACGGCGACCATATAATTTGGTCTGAATTAGAAAAGAAGGGTGATGTTCCATTTGGAACTGCTGACACGAAGCGACGAGTGTTTAGGAAGTCGCACGAGGCGATGAAGGGTTCTTGGAAGTCCAACCCCTACTCGCCCAATGCTCTCGCCCTTGCGATTTTGTGGTGATTGTGTAGATTTGAATTCATACCTCTTCGGCGGTATATACTCAGGTTGACTAGGTGGGATGTAATCATCCTCTTCGCCAACTCCCCAATAGATGCTTTTTCGTTCCATTATTTATTACATATAAGAACCCATTCCGTTTCCAGTCGCAGCTTTCATGGCACTAGCCATTTTGTTAAGAGACATTGCTGCACCACCAACCATGCGATTACCATCACCTGCCGATGCTGGTGCTGAGAGGATGTCCTGCTCCGTGAGAATACCCTTGATGATGCGTGATGAACCCTTGATGGTCTCAAAGAAACCACTGGAGATGGGGACAACATACAAGTTGATTGAGGTAATATTAGCAGCAAACTGATTACCAATTGTTAAGTTAAACTGGAGGGAGAAGTTGCCGACTAGACCTGGTGCTTGTCCTGCCTGAAGGGCGAAGTCACGACCAGGCTTGAGAATCAATGGACCACCACAGAGAGGAACATAAGGGGTTCCAGTGCCTGATTCAGGAACACGTCTGGACTCACCACACCAAGTCGCATAGTCCATTTCTAGACCATTATTCACGGACATCTTATACAACTCGTAGGTTGTATGGTTTGCAAGAAGACCTGAAAAGTTGTCAAAATTGATGCTAATACCGCTAATCGGTAGTGTAAAGTCCGCCATGGATGAATCCCAAATTCCTAATGCTCCTGAAGCTGTTCCTTGTCCTGAATAGAGCTTACCAGAAGTTCCTGTGGTAGAGCAAATCACAGCGCCTGGTGTTGTAGGTTTTAGGTAAATCATCAGAAGGTCAGGAATATTTGGTAAGGTAATTGTGTTAGAACTAACCTGACTTGCATCCGTTCTGCTTCCCTGAACATTAACAGCCTTTCCCAAGGTAGTGACTTGGTTTGGCGTCAAATTGGTAATATACCTTGGAAACTCCATGTATGGAACGATGCTCTTGGGTGGAAGGGGAACATCCAACGCAGGTGTCAAAAACTGAACTGAAAGAGCAGGTTGAATTGGGTAAGGAACATAAGTCCCACTTGTTCCCCAAGCAATTCCACCCACTGCGGTAATTGTCTTACCACCAGTTCCGACAGCACGACCGATTAAAGAATCCGACAAGCGAATCGCACGAGAAGGAGTTGAAAGCATATTCATCTGAACTTGGAAGTTCTGAACACCAAAGAGACCTGTGGAGTATTCCGCATCATCCGCAAAGATGAATGGTGGAAGGAACAACTTCTCAGTGGACTGCCAGCGAATGTAGACAGTTTCAGTAGAAGTTGTAGAGGCTGTAGTTGCAAGCACTGGAAGACCATTGTTAGTGGTTAGAATAGTTCCAGTTGCGTCACAGAACCACCACTGGGAGAATGCGCCGTTAGGTGATTCATCCACAGCATGAGCGCCACCATAAGTTGTAAGGGGTGAGTTCTGGAAGTAGGCGGACTGAGATGTCGCCGTATTCACACCTGTCGGAGACGATGCTGCTGGGTAAGTAGCATAATTGTCTAACATGGTTGGGCAAGTTCGTTGAAGGCGGTTCTTCTTGTAGTCTTGGAGACGGAGAACATAGTTCAACACATCTGAAGTATTCACAGACACAGAGGCATCGTTGATGGTCGCTGTCATCTGAGACACACACTGGTGACTAGGGAAGGCAGCAAGGGCAACTTCACCTGGAGTCAAAAGAACACCTGAACCAGCGGTTGTTCCAGCTGAAAGGGTTAATGAAATAGATGCTACACCACCGCTAATCCAGTCTACAGCTCGGTCAATAAAGACGTTCTCAGAAGGAACGACCACGTTGAACTGCTGGGAGGATGCGTTCGCTGTCTGTGAGTTGAAAGTCACATTGGTCACACTGAGAGCACCCTTTTCCACTGCATACTTGGGCTTTGTTTGAATCACGCGAGGGTCATAAACCGAAAACTTTGTCACTTCCGCTGCCATTTATGGAAGGCGCAGGAAAGTTTTTTGGATTAAAACGACGCTACTTTCGGACGAATCGGAGGCGGTAGGTGACTGACCCTGAATTATAGAGAAGGCATGGAATTACTTGGTTGGTGAGGCGGTTGCGCCATCCAAGGTTGATGTCTATAACTTGTAGACCATCCTGAGTGGAATCCATTGCCGAGAAAATGGGCGTCAGCGGTTTATAAAGAACATTTCCACGCCATATGTCGGCGGTCACTCCATCAATTGGAACTTCTAGAAGAACCTTTTGTGATGCTCCTCCTGAGGTTGTTCCGCCTAGACTTGAACCACCCAAACTAACTGGGTTCGCCATAACTTCCTTGCGGACTGGTATTTGACTTGTGCCCAAGACGAAAGATGCTATAGGAGACCAGAGAGAACCTGTGCTAATGTAGTCTTGGGTTTCTCGGATGTAATACACGCTTGCTGCTGTGGCGACTGCCCAAATCTGTGGAAGTGTAAAAATACAATCTGTTCTAGCATCAGGAATTACATTAATGATGTTCTCTGGGTAATAGACTGGAGATGTGGAAGATGCTACAATCCAGTTTCCTGTGCCTGTTCCATTTGAAATGGTAGAAGGGGCGACGACCGAACCAGACAATGGCGCATAATAGAATCCAGTTGTTCCTAGAATGCTTGAATTAGCGGAATAATAGACAGCATCAAAATTGGTCATTAATCCTTCTAGGTTTGAATTCATACCTATATAAGAGAACTCTCGTTCGCCATAAGGACTTTGTAATTGTGAATTTGCACCTGCCGTTCCTGTTCCTGTGCCTGTAGAAGAACCTGTGCCTTGACCACGACCTAAAGTTGTAGTTGTGGGATTAAAGACAGGACCGAAAGGGTAAGTCCAATCTGAAACGCCTGCGGATGCGTTAGTGACAGTTGTTGGTGTTTGTTTTGTCTGTCCGTAAGGAATCCATGATGTTAAGCTGTCTTGACAAATTGAGAATAAGCCTGTGTTTGGATTAAATTCAAAGAAAGGACATTGTGTTCCACCATACCCCAAATGGTTTTGACATTTATACATCACATCTCTCCACGCTGCTATAAGAGCATTGTTAAGAAGCAAACACCAATGTTGGTAAGAATACACATAGTAATAAGGTGATTCAGCCTGTCTAGGATTTGCGGTGGTAGGTGTTTTATAAAAAGGTCCTTGATTTTCAGGAGACCATTGAACTGGAACAGTTGCTTGGAAAGTATGTAGAGTTGATGCTCCACCTGAGCCTGTTGTGGTGCCTGTGCCTGTTCCAATTTGAACACCAAAAGTGACAGTGTAGATGGTCGTATTGACATCTGTGGGGTCAGGGTAGGTAAGAGTTCCTGTGCCTGTTGCAGTTCCGACTGCAAGTCTATTGGAATTTGCTATAGTAATGGTTGTAGAGGTTGCTGAGATTAGTGTTGCCTCTCCCTGATTATACCCACCTGTAGTAAATCCAGAGATGCTATTAATTTTCATTCCACTTTGTAATGCCGTTGAAACTGTGTAGGTAATGCTATTACCATCGGCGGACACTGCGGAAGCGGTGATGGATGCTGTAAGTGTCGTTGGTTTGATTTGTGGAATCAAAATAGGAAGAGTTTTAGTCACTCCATTCAGGGAAAAGGAATCCACACTGATGACATACTTGGAGGCATCTTTTAGAATTGGATTCACGCGTGTGTCCTCAAAAGAGCATTGAGGGTCGTCCGTCGTTTGTGACGTGATGACCGAGTTATTCACTATGGTCGCATTGTAATACACATAATCTCCGTCGGCAGCCGAACCTGTGACTATTTGCTGCGAAAAGCTCATTTATAGTTGCTGGGGTTTATTTCTTGCGATTACTGACCGATTAAATTATAGGTGAATCCACTGACGAAGTCATCAGGAGGGATGCCTGTTTCCTCAATCATGTTCGCATACTCAGGGAGCGAAAGATGTTTAAAATAAAGTCGGCATAAGCAGTGACGACCGCAAGTATTATTGTCACGCACGTCCTTCTGGAAGGCAACTGCATTGCTTTTTATAGTGTAAGGACTTGCTTTTAATAATTTTGTAAGGTGGTCTGTGTCCTGTCCGAATTCACGAAGTTTAGATTTAGAAAGCCACTTCTTCTCACCATCAGGTTTATAATTACCATAGGGGTCAAAGTATTCTAGAATGTCGCTGTCTCGTAGTTTTAGAAGGCATACCCAATGTCCAGTGGTTTCATTCTCGGTTAAATAAAGAAGCATCAGGCGACCCTTTTCGTCTAACACATCGTCTATAGACTTTGCATTCAGCAAATCTGTATAGGAGATGATTTTTAGTGTTGGAATGACCTTACGCATGTCCGATTCACTTAACGAATACCCTTTAACTTCCTCAGCACTTCCTCCTTTTTCAATTGCCATCCATTGCTGAATCGCTCTTTCCAATTCCACTGGTTTCCGTGACACTGCTGTCCCTCCTATGTAGGTTCTCCACCCCTTCAGGCGACCTAATTTGTAAGGTTGAATGCTCAGGTTGCGTGGCATTTATATTAGCAGATGCTTCTTTTTTAGGTGTTTCTACATCTAATTCTACTTCAAAGGTCTTTCCACAACACCTACTTTTAATATTGCGATGGTTTAACCAAGTAAAGACTTTCCAAGCAAGCATCAGAATTCCAATACTACCACCACCTAATCCAATCTGACTCATCGTTGTTGCGTCCATTTATAAAGCACAAGTAAAATGTTACTGATTTATTGACGGACAAATTCAGTAACAATTCAGTAACGCTACGGCACCTTACCTAATTTGATTAGGGGGACTATGGGTATAAAATAGAGTAGGTAAGGGGTGTTATTGTTACTGATTATTCCCCAAAAGTCGCTACGCGCGGAAAAAAATGCGTTCTCCTCTCGTCCAAATTCCTCCGCTGCAATCGTTTCCAGAAAATCAGTAACAGTAACGCCTTACCTGCGTAAAATCGTTATTAGAAACCTCCTTACCCATTTTGGTAATGATTAAGGGCGTTACTGATTTGTTACTGATTTTTTAGGTCTCATTCCCCTCCTCTTTCGTCGTTTAGCAAATATGCCTCATTCTCCGTCACGACATAAGTGGGGTAGTTTTTATAGATGCAAACCCAGCGAGACCCTCCATTCTTAAGACGTGCTACATCGTCCTTTTCCATACCCAAATAGGTCTTTAGAACATAGTTTAACGCCGATGCTCCTGTGCTCAATGGGTAGAGAACAAGATGCGTCGCTTCCGTCAGTAGCAAGCGAGTCTTGGAATAGTTGGTTAGGTAATGGGTCAAACAAAGCATCGTAATATTCATGTGGCGTCCCATTGTGGCAATGTCGTCCATTAACTGCTGAATGGTCTTTGCCTCCTTTCCAGTAAAGCTGTCGTAGTCATCAGAAATAATCATTGAATCCCTCAATCCCTCCATGTCCTCGGTGGTCTTAATGGGTTTCTCAACTAATTTAGCAGGTTTAAGGCGAATACATTTCTGACCTTTCATGCTGTCTAGGGTGTCGTCTTGTTCCAATTTTGAAACTAAATAAACATTGCGACCAGAAAACTGCTTCATGTATTGTTCGGCAAGTCCTTTAGCAATGTGACTCTTTCCTGAACCTGATGCCCCAGCAATATACCATACTTCTCGTTTCTTGGGGTCAGGACTCGGAATTAGGTAGAAGTGACTACCATCAGGAAGTTTAACTCGTGTTTCGCTCTCCTGTTTTGCTGACCCACTCATCTCCTTATAGGCATCCAAAACACCTGGGATTTGGGTTAGTTGGGAAGGTAGATGTTCGGCAGGGATTTCTCGTGCAAACGCCTCCTGAAGCATCCTCATCACTTCAATCTGTTTGCGAGCTGGTAATGCCTTTAGTCGGTTCTTACCTAATTCTAGTTCTTGAACGCCACCTTTACCCTTATTGCCGTCTTGGTGCAAATACAAGGTCTCATTATTGTATTCACCACCCTTTACCTTGGCAATACCTACACCACTCTTGCCCTTGTCAAAATTGATGCTTACTGGAGAAGGCATTTGAATACTCCAAGTATTTTTTTTAAAGACGATTTGACGAC
>Ga0114973_10001072_pt1 | contig 20466 bp, 27 predicted proteins | sample M_140807_MF_Meta_FD_87025 | JGI IMG/M metagenome (GOLD analysis project Ga0114973, IMG submission 87025) | Freshwater microbial communities from Lake Montjoie, Canada to study carbon cycling - M_140807_MF_MetaG | ecosystem: Environmental > Aquatic > Freshwater > Lake | place: Lake Montjoie...
GAGCGCTAATACGTCAGGCATACAACAAGATGAGTAACTATGATAAGTATGAGATTGAGGACGAGGAGGTATACCTTGTTGTGACTGGTGTAGATGCACTCTGTGGCAATCATGAGCATCTTAAGAAGTTCAAGACTTACTCTACGGAAGAAGGTGATTACAAGACAACATACTTTCAGACCTATGGGGGTGGTCCAGAGGGTGGCTACTTCCTACGGACATTCTATGGTCTCAGTGGCTTTGACCCAGTTGATGAGGTCTATGAGGTAGAACGCGGTTGGGGGGGCGCTTTTATAGTACGTCAAATGAATGGTTGCTTGCATTACAATGAGGCCGGAGATGGGACGGCAGGAACTTGCTGGTTTATTCCAGATGGGCTGAGAGATTAGTTACTCCTTCTGGTCTTTATACATTTGAGCCAATTGAGACATAGAGTAGCCCTTACCTTTCATAGATGCCATGTAAGACGAGAAGGCACTTCCTTTTTTCTTAGGAGCCTCTGGCTCTGCCTTCTTAGACTTCTTTTCAGACGGCTTCTTTAAGACCTCTGGTAATTCAGATTTCGTCTCAGATTTTGTCTCAGATTTCTTCTCAGATTTTGTCTCAGATTTCTTCTTTGTATCCTGATTATCTTTTTTGGATTTCACTAATTTCTCAGATGGCTTTTCATCTTCAGACGAACTCTCAGGTTCAGACTTCTTGAATATACCCACCTTAGATGCAAAAGACATTAGATCCGCCTTCTTAGATGTTAATTTAGGAGCAGTCTTCTTGAAATCCTTTATCACAGAGCGTAATTCGCCTAGAGACATGTGGACTGGGAGTTCCATTATATTTACGCGGACGAAATTAATTACGGCAAATTAATTAATTATGTAGAGTAGATGGAAACAAAAGACCAGTTAAGGTTTATGCAATATGTTAAGAAAGATGAAAATGGATGTTGGAAATGGTGTGGCTCTCGTGCTATTACTGGCTATGGCTCTTTTTTCTATAATAGTAAAGTGTATCTCGCACATAGAGCATCTTTACTTGTCTGGGGAAAAGTAAAAGAGTTAACACAAGGATTGCAAGTAGCACACTCTTGTGGTAACAGAGACTGTGTATGCCCTGAGCACCTGTCTGAGAAAACTCGGTCTGAGAATAATGGATCTGATAAGAGATTACATGGAAAAGACTTATCAGGAGCCAAATGTCATTTTGCTAAATTAAATTGGGACAAGGTGTCTGAGATTAGACGCAAAGCATCTGAAGGTATCACATCTAAGAAACTGTCTGAAGAATATGGGATTTCAAGAAGCACCGTCTCACAAATCCTAAAATATAAATCTTGGAAACTACAGTAGAATGAAACTTGTATCTATCACTCCGTCTGATAAATCAGACAAGAAATTGAAAGCCGTCTTTGAAACTGATACTGGCCGCACTAAGACTGTGCATTTTGGGGCCTCTGGAATGGACGATTACACAATCACCCATGATAAAGAACAGAGAGAGAAATATAGGACCCGGCATAACAAAGATTTACAGACAGGTGACCCTACAAGAGCAGGATTTCTATCTTACTATATACTCTGGGGCGATAGCACTAGCAGACAAACGAATATTACCGCTTATAAGAAAAGATTTAACTTATAAGATTTTTTTATTTTCTATATAATAGATATCAGATGCCCTGGACCAATGCCTCTATTGTTTTGAATAGCCGAGATGCAACAAATGGGACTTACAATACTCTTAAGTTTAACGCTAAGAACCAGAACATCATTCAAGGTCAGATACACAGTATCGCAGTCGCAGAAGTCAATTTCCCTTATGATATTCCTAATGTCCAGAAAGGTCCTGATTATCTTGTTTTTTCTACCGCAGGAGCAGGACTATATAATTCCTTTGAAGTAGTAAATGCTACATTTGGAAATCTTGAAATTGTTATAGCTCCTGGGTTTTATACGGCGCAAGAATTAGAAACAGCCATTCAAGCAAAGATAACTGCAGCAGGTGCCGCTCATTCTCCTGCTCTCTTACCTGTTGATTTACCTTCTTTTACTTATGATGATACTAGCAATACTTTCTCCTTTAATGCTCCTGTTACTACTACAGGATCTTACACCAATTGGGTTTGCTTCTCTCCTTATGCAAATCCTCCTACTGGACAAGTCTCCAGAGGTCTAGGGAAAGATTTACTTACTATCATGGGGTTCCCTGTAGGTCTGGGTCAAGACTTCTCTGTAGATAGCAATCCTGCTAATCCTCAGGGTAGACTTGTTGTCCAATCTGGCTCTGCTCCTATGTTGTTTACCCAGTATGTAGATATCTGCTCTCCTCTCCTCTGTCAGTATCAATACTTCAGAGATGGCTCTACTACCAATCTGGCTCGTCAATCTGATGTCATCTGCCGTCTATACATATCTAATAACGTGGCAACTCAAGAAGAAGAGGGAACCAGACCTTTTGTAATCAATAGGCAATTTACAAATGAAAGAGTTATGAGATGGTCTGCTGAGAGTTCTGTAGGCACTATAGATATCAATCTATATGATGATGTCGGACAGCCTCTTCTTACCACATGGCAACCCAGACCCTTCCAGATTACCTTCAACTGCTTCGAACAAGATAAAGATGATATTACTTATTAATAAGGTTTTGATTTTAATTCTCTTAACAAAAAATAATTTAAGATGTTCCAGAAAGTCCGGATCATTCTATATTATTGGAATTTTTTTTAGAGTAAGTATTCTTTAATGAAATTGATTATTCTTAGAAGACAAATTCGGCTGAGCCTCGTGATGCCATCCAAGAGCAGTTCAACACATACTCGCAGTGGACCGTGTAAGACCCTGCAGCAGGCATGATACCTGTCAAGTTCATTACAGAGTTCATCACAGGCACACCATGGACAAGAGCTACTTCCGCACTGTCGCCCAGAGTGTAGGGCTGGGCCAAGTCAATCTCGCACCATGTAGAGGCATAAGGAGTGGCACTCCAGGCAGTCGCAGAGCCAGAAGGAGATGTCAAATCAGAGTAGGTAACCACAGGAGGCTGTCTGCGTCTTAAGAGATTTGTCAAGAGCCATGAGCCATTAGCACTGTCAAGATAGATGAGACCATTGATAGCAAAGGTGAGTTGAGAAGGAGCATAGAACTTGTTGGGGGCTACACCATTGGCACCAGCCACCGCATCAGCATCAGAAGTAATCCAGACTCGGAGTTTACGGAGGTCCCCTGCCTTGCAACCAGTTAGAGAAATCTGGAATTGTCCATTCGACCCTACAGTCACTGGGAATTGGACCTCTTCCTGTGTCCAGCCCTCTGGTAGAGGGATTGTTAGAGCATGCTTAGACATATCAAATCTCCTGGCTACAAGATCTCCAGCATCCTGCATGGTCACCTGGGTGAAATTGACAGTCGCAAACTCAAGAGAAGTAGGAGGCACACCCGCAGCCCCCACATCCACACTTATGACATCCGCAAATCGGGCAAGGTCAATCTGGAGTTGAATAGGGGCCGTCAAGACATCAGATGGAAAGGGGAGAGCACTACCTGAGAGAGCAGGGCTAGAGTGGGGTAAACGGAGGTATACATACGCCGTCCTCTTACCAGCATCCGCCCAATCAGCAGCGCTTAGAAGAGCCTGGCCTCCCAAGAAGAACATTTGCTGTTTCTTACCACTGTCCTCACAGAGAGAGAGGGCCTGGACCAAGTTCTGGGTGCCAGAGATGTAGTAGAGCTGAGAAGACCCATAGCGGTAGCCAATGCGTCTTAAGAGACTGTAGCCCCATCCCTCCTGGAGAGCAAGACCCACTGCATTGCTGGGGGCAGCAAGACGGATAGTCATAATGACTTCTGCCAATCCCTCATTAGGGTTGAAAGTTACTGTGGAAGAAGATCCAGAATTGAGAGAGGGTAGTGCGATAAAGAAACGGTTGTCCTCTACTGTAGCATTGGCCTGTAACTTAGAGTTTTCAGAGCCAGCATAGTAGGTTGACATCTCAGAGCCTGGGCGGATAGACTGCTGGACATTCATCGTGACAGCAGACTGCATATTATACTTAGAAGATATATATTTTTTTTGATTAATTATTATTTTAGATATTAAATATACACTCCTAGTATAATATGCCTTCTCACGACGTTGCCCGCCCCGTAAATGATAATGTAAGAAAGACGGCTAAGGAATACAAGAAGGGAGCCAAGATACCTACGGAACACCAGGTCTCTAAAAGTCCACAGGCCACTTCTTTGCCCGGACAGTTATCTGTAATCAAAGATCCCCATGCAAAGCCCGGGATGTCTAAAGGTCTCACTGGAATTATTCAATCCACAGTTACAAGCCCAGAGACCAGGCAGAGACTTGTCAGTGGCATCTTAGATTTATCTAAAGACCATGGTGCTTCAGCACAAGGACCCGTGCATACCGTCATGGGTCAAGATAGCACTGCCTACAATAGCGGTATGGCCCACATCCGAGGATCTCCTTTCACTAGAGGAGGTAGGAAATAATCCCCTTAAGCCATGTCCTCAGCGACTAGTTCTGCTATTCTATCTCTGAAATACTCCAAGACTTTCGCCTTTGCAGGCTTCTCTTCACAGAGCAAGTTAAAAGCATCTCCATTTGATACTTCATTTTTCCCTGTCTTTGTGCCATATCGGCTCTTCTTACGCCCTTGCTTATCTTTCTTAACATTTGCATTGTGCGCATCTGTAGCAGTTACTTTTTGATGATTTAAGATGAAATCATTCAGAAACTTATTTTGAAGTCCAAACATTCTATATATTGCCGACATTTTTTTTATTTATCTTAAATTAGATAAATGTCCCTAGCACCAAAGATGGATCCTACTAGTCTGGGTATACCTGTTAGACGTCTGGATACTATAGAGCCTCCTGAGAATAGTTGTTTTTCTTTTGGTCTTGTTGGCTCTACAAGATCTGGTAAGACATGCGCTTTGTTGTGGCTCTGGGATAAATATTTTAAAGAGCATTGTACTCTCATGTATACTGGCTCTTCTCAGGCCGAGATTTATAAACCTCTGAATAAACACTCTGCAGTAAGTCCTAATTTCTATCCAGAGGTTCTTAAAGAGACTATGACACTCAATATGAGAACAAAGAATAAATATAAATTCTTACACATCTTTGATGATATGTTAGACGGTAAAAACTCTAAAGCCCTCGCAAAGTTACTGTGCATTGGAAGAAACAATGGAATGTCCAGCATTATCTCAGCCCAAGAGCTAACGATTTTAAATGCTGTAGGTAGAACCAATCTTAATTATATGTTGCTCTTCCGGCTCAACTCGCAGATGGCTGTTGAAAAAGTTGTCAGAAATTATCTAACCCATGTAATCCCAGGTAAGAACATTGAAGAGAAGTGTAAAGTGTATACCGCTTTAACCCAAAACCACTTTTTCTTTGTCTGTGATTTCTTAGCCAATCAAGTATTCTTATGTAAACTAGACCTATCTGAGATTCCAGGAATGCAGGGAGACGGCAAGTAAATAATTATCTAAAAATTAAATATACATTCTTAGTATAATATGGCTGACAAACAATCTATGGGTATGTTGGCTGCAGATGCTCCACGATACGGCACAAATGCCTCTGATGCTTACTATCAGTTAAATGGAGTAGGTGGAGGCGCTACGAATGTTGTAATAGATGGTACTCTGCAAGTCAAGGGAGACGTTACACTGGACGGTAATCTTACAGCCGTGGCTCCTACTTCTCTTGTTTCTATCAATGCTCTTGATGTCGCAAATGATGTTAGTGTGGCAGGAGATTTGCTGGCTAATGGAAATCTTACAGCAACTGAAACTATCACTATAAACCCAGCAGATGATACGCTAGATCCTACTTTTGTCCAATATAGTGCGTCTTCAACTCCTGGATTATTTGCAAATACAATAACTCTGGGTAACACCACGGGAGAGCCTCCAGTAATTCCGTGGAATAAGAGTCTGGGCGAGTGCTCACTGACATACCCTCAGGGTGGATTACTTCTAGGCTTCCCAAATACTCAGGCTCTCACGGGTGATTCCATTGTTGTCAATGGGGAGACCCTCCCTCCCATCACACCTATGGTAGGTAATAAGTACTTTTGTAGTGTATTCTGGCAAATCCCCGTTACAACCGGGACCTACTCAAACACTATAAGAATATCAAATCCTCTAATCGCAACAGCGGGTCTCGTATACATTTCTCCTTTGGATGATGGGGCGAATGATATAGACACTGTAAATGGTCCTACTTTCAAACCAGAATGCTGTATTGGCAGTGGTTATATACCTGTAGCTCTAAGCACTGGTTCTCCTAGCCCTCAATTCGCAATGCAGGCTAATACTCCAAATGGTATTGGGGCTTATACTATCGACAGGGCTACAAACATATTAAGTATTCCCATTTCAAATGTAAATCTAAACCCCGCTGCCGCTCTTCCTTATAATACTCTACGAAATGATGTTGGTGGTCCTTACACCATGCGATTCTGTATTATGATTTTATAATTATTAAATCAATACAATAAAAATAATATATATAGTATAATGTCATCCGCTCAAACCAGAAGTTCCCTAGCAGCAGATGCACCAAGGTATGGTAACAATGCCACGGACTCTTACTATCAGTTGAATGAGGTTCAGGACGGAGTTACTCCTGGATTTATTAATATCTTCTTTGATGAAGGTACTACTATTAAACCAGCCACAGGTGAAATCATGACCAGTGTCGGTAGAACTATTCCCCTATTTAATGAAATTATTGTCAGTGGTACTCTTGATATTGCAGTGCCTGATGATACTGAATTCATGCGCATTTCGGTACAAATAAAAATATTGAATGGAGGACTTGACGGGCCAAATCTAATCCCTGGAGCCTCTTATCAGCATACTCTCCCACCCAATACAGGGGTTGGTCCTCCCATATACGATTTAGTAACTTTCACTGCAGGATACAAAGTACAACCTATTGATACTATTCTACCAGGTTCTGTCGTCCAAGTATTTATGAATGCAGATCCAGTTTCTACAGTCGTTAGACCCAGAGTTTCTGATGTTAGTAACTTATGTATCTGGTATCAATAATTTTATCTATCCAGATTTATTTATAAATCTAATATAGATAATGTCCTTCTATCAATCTTCCGGGGGGTTTTCGGCTGACGCTGTGTCTCCATCGGGCAATAGTGCCTACTATGATTTGAAAGCCCCAGCGGGAACTCCAAAATTATTTGAGCCTCTTGTCCCAGAAGCTCTCGTGGCTTCTGCAACTACCCCTTACTATAATTTAGTATCTGGCTCTTTACAGCAGAGTTCTTCTGTATCTGTAGCACCCATTCCATACCCAGTGTCAGACGCAGGTCTAGGGTATTCAGATTCGAAAGTCTTCGGTGTTAACGCTCGGGGTGCGGCAACAGTCCCGGTTCCTGGGGCCGTAGGGTATGGTGTCTCTGCTCTCCAGTATGCAAAAAATGCCTCTTACTTTGTTTTGGCAGGTGCTAAACAAGGAGACCCTCCCTCTGTCCCTCAACTTCCTTTTGTAATTCCTAGTCCCACAGTCCCAGGAGGTCAAGGTCTTTTTGCATACGTGAATGTAGCAGATGAACTGGGAGAGCCACCAATCACCTATTCTTTTCTCTATGGGACCACTTCACCACCCACAACATCTGTGGCAGCAAGTCTTACGGTGTCTTCTAACAATAATGTGTACTTCGCACCTCTTCAGCCTCTTGTCTCCAATACTCTGTATTATATCCAGACGGTCGCTACAAATCAATTTGGCTCAACCAAATCTGATATTCTAAGTTATACTACACCTGTATCCGGTACTGCTCCCACTGGCACTATCCCCGCTGTAACACTTGTTAGTAAAACAGATACAAGTTTCACCGTATCTCTAGATACTTCTGCTGTATCAGGAACACCCACGCCTGTGATATTCTTGTACGTAGAACTTCCAGGGAAGACTCCCTTTGTTGTCCCTCCCGTAATTGACCCGCCTCCTGTTGCAAATCAGTGGCTTTTTACCGTTTCAGGTCTTGTAACGAACCAGGAATATAGAGTGGCTGGATCAGCCTCCAATGGGACAGACCCTGACTTACTGGGGGCTTTTTCAAGTATAACTCCAGGAGGAGGAGGAGGACCTCCTTCTCAGCCAGACGACCCCAGTGCTATCCCTTCTCCTACAACACCAGGAGGTCAGGGATTTACCTTTTACATCAATAGTGCTGGAGAAACTGGAGACCCACCCATTACATATTCTTTCTTATATGGCACAGCATCACCGCCCTCCATATCTGTACCCGCCACACTGGTTAACCCTGCTCTTTCTATATATTCTGCTACTGTAACAGGTCTAACTGCTAGTACTCCGTATTACGTCCAGTCTGTGGCTACAAATGCCTCTGGAAGCGCTTCATCAAATATTGTCTCTTATACTACTCCTGCTGCAGGAGGGACTGCTCCAGGTGGTACTATACCAGCTCCTACACTAGTTTCTAAGACAACTAATTCTATAACTGTAACAGTAGATGCCTCTGCGGTAACTGGAACACCCACACCTTCCATTGTATTAGTCTATACTCCTCCGACAGGCTCTCCTGCTGTTGTGTCAACTCCTGACTTTCCTCCTGTCGCAAATGTCTATACATTTACTGCGCCAGGTCTTGTCGCTAATACTGCATATACTTTACAAGGAAAAGCAGCAAATGGAACAGCTCCTGATTTATTAGGTGCTACTGTTGTCATATCTACAAATGCTCCTCCAGCCCCTCCTGTCTTCAAGACCAATACAGTTGTCACCTTCTTAATCCAAGGACCTCGTTTCGGTCAGCAGGTATCAGATTGCCTGGATTATTATATCAATGTAGATGCTGTAGGTTGCACATTGGGCGATGGAGACTCAGCAATATCAGGCAATCAAGATTATGGATACATGTATGCTTCCTCTGTAGTGAATCCTGTCACAGGGCCCGATGACTACACGGGGTTCTGTGTTTCTGACCAGCCCTTCTCTACCACCTATGGTGCCATAAATGATGCATACTTTACCTCTATCAGTGTGCCAAATGTAAATAAATTAGTCTGCTGGGGAGGCTTCAATGCTGATGTATTAGGTCTCTTTGGACCCTACCAGTTTGCTAATAATCCACCTGACTTCACCAATCCCATTTCTACAGATGTGGTAAAGTCTTTCTGCTATAACTTTCTAGGTCTTACAGGTGGGACAAATCCTCTCAATTGGTCTCGCTCTGGGTATACCACAGTCTTCGATGGTCTCATCTTAGACTTTGAAAATGTAGGCTATGGAGGTATCCCAGGTTCCGTCAATCAATATCCTTTACCCCAGAGCCCGCTTCCTAGTTTTCCAATGGACGCAGGAACACCCACATACGAACCCTACCAAGCAGCCATTGGAGGCATTCCAGCACAGTTTAAAAGTCTTGCTCCTGACAAGTTCTTAGGCAATGCTCCTGTAAGTCGTAGTATTAATGCTGATGCTCTGGGAGGTACCCGAGATGGCAATATCAGCGCAGCCAATTCTGCTCTCAATACATGGTTTGCATTCACCGATAGCACTACACCTCCTTCTAGTACCACATTTAATGATACAGACTCGGATGCTCTCAATCACCCCGAGCAAATGCAGTATTTTGATGATGTCTTCGTCCAGTTCTATAATGAAGATCCAGACTACTATCTGGGTGGGTCTAAGTTTAATAATCTCTTAGCCCAATGGGGATATGTCGCCTTACAAGCCCAGAAAAAAGCCGGAGATGCCAGAAAAACACGCATCAACATCGGTCTCGCCAAAGGTAACATCATACCAGGACTTGTTGGTGGTATAGGAATAGAGCAGGCACAAGGACCTACACCTCCTGTAGATAGCGAGTTACCGGCTGGAGCGCCCTACACCTACTGGTACCCTCAGTACGCCACGGCAAGCCCTCCGAATAGCACGAAATCCACTCAGAGCCCCCAATTCTGGCCTAATACCTCGCCCTCTCTGGACCCCCAAAATCTTGCTGCATCTATCACGGCTGCCAACAAAATCTTACAAGATGGTACGAATAACCCTAATCTCAATCCATCAGACTGGTGTAGTGGTGTGGGCTTCTGGGCAGGTACGAATGCCACTGCTGCGGCCAAGAGCGTCTATACTGCTGGAAATGCTATAAGCCCCGGTTCTGTTTTGCCCGCTCTGTATACCTACTGCTGGTCTGATGCGAGTTACCCTGCACCTTCTCCCGACTGGCCTGGAAGTGTACCCATTACATCAACTCTATAAATCCCATATAATCTTTTTATTCAACACATATTAGAATATGTTCAATAAGAAGATTGTCCCAGATTTTACTCCGAGGAGAGCTGTCGCGCAGAAGTCTGTAGTATACAGCACTCCTTTACAAGAGGCAGTATCTTTGCCATCTCAAATCTTAATCTCAGAGTCTCAGAAATTGCCAATTTTCGTCCCACCGAAAGCCCCACTGGAGCAGGCATCTGTTGTCGCTCATAAATCTGTAAGATTTGCTCCGGAGCCCGTCATTCTGCCGGAGGCCCATACTACCCCCTCTGTCCCTACCCTATTTTCGGGTCCAACTCAGAATGCAGCCCCGGCCTCTTTCAGCCCAAATCTGGAAACCTTTGCGGGTATAGACAATTCTTACTTTGCTACTGTCGCTGACTTACCAGATCCATCTCAATGGTCTCTGTATCCTGCCATCTCTACAATCAATATGAATGGTAATAATATAATAAATGGTAATACATTGAGCTTCTCTACTATAAACTCTTTTAGCACTATTTGTCAAGTCTTAGATTTAGATGGAAACAATCTGACAACAGCCGGTGAAGAATTGCTCTTTAATGGTCAGCCTCTAGCCTCTGTATCTTCTGTTACTTCCAATGTATCTGGATGGTCTTTGTATCCTGCTATCTCTACAATCATCTGCGATTCCAATGCTATAACAGGAGTTACCAATATCCAGTTGTCCACTATTAATGGCTCTCCATTCAGACCTGAATGGGTCTCCACTGCAACCTCGGCTCTGGATATGTCTAATTATGGAATTACAAATATCTCTTCTCTTACTGGGGTCTCCTCTATTAATGGCTCTCCTTACATATCCTCTTTTAATTCTGAATGGGTCTCCACTGCAACCTCATCTCTGAATATGTCAACGTTTAATATATCTGTATCTTCTCTTACTGGGGTCTCCTCTATTAATGGAAATGTGTATCCTCCTTCTTCCATGTGGGTCTCCACTGCTACATCTGCTCTTGATATGGGTCCTTACGGAATATCTGTATCTTCTATCACAGGTATATCCTCTCTCAATGGCACTGCTTTCCCAGGACCCGTTGTAAATCTGGCAGACTGGGCTAATTTTCCAGCCATCTCTACTGTTGTACTACCCGACAAAGATTTGAAAATGACTACGAATACTCCAGGTTTAGCCTACAATACAGCACTCTTGAATGCCAATGTCCAAATAGGGACTGCCTCCAATGCTCCTCTAAGACCAGACTTCACAGCCTTCTGTGGTTCTTTTACTGTAGGCAGTGTCGTAAGTCCTGCTACATCTGTAGACATAACAAGTCTGGGCAATGTGTCTATTAATGGGGGTGCTGGTGTCTCTGTAACTGGAGGAGGAGGGGTTGCTGTTTCAGGAGGAGGAGGAGTTGCAGTAACAGGCCTAGGAGGTATAGTTGTATCTGGGGGAGGTGCTGTCTCTATAAATGGCTCAGGTGGTGTATCTGTTGTAGGTTCTGGGGCTGTCTCCGTGGCAGCAGGAGGTGTCTTAGTCAGTGGTGGAGGAGTAGCCATTACAGCAGGAGGTCTTGCTATAAACGCAGGTCTTACTGAGATAGGAGCGTCTGCTTTACCAGGGGGTGGTCTGAATGTATGGGCTTCCGATATCAACATGGTGCCAATAGGTCCTGCTACGGCCAAGATATACTCCGAATATCTCAATTCTTATTCAGGATCTAACACCATGCAAATCACAGGGGTGTCTACAATCAATGGCGCAGTATATCCCCCGACAGCGGTAGCGCCAGTAGCCTTTAGTTACAATCTGTATGTCTCTAATATCTCAGGCTCAGACATAACAGGAGATGGTAAGATATCTAATCCATATAAGACAATTACAAAGGCCATAACCGTAGCAGCCACTATAGCCGAGACAAATCCAGTAATCATAAATCTCGCTGCTGGAACATATACTGAAAATCTTACGATTAATAGAGCAAATCTTTACATTACAGGAGGCTCTACTTCTCTCAGCACAGCCACAGTCATTAATGGCTCTATAACTATAGATACCACTGTATCTTCTGAGTTTATTCTTATAGGAGGTCTGTCTTCTGTTCAAGTAACCAATATCATTTATAATAACTCATTTCCCAAAGACCAGAATTATGTAATCACAGATTGTCTGATAGTGCCAGGTGCTGGTGTCTCTGCTATACTTCTGAGTGATTCATCTGCAGCGGGTAATGCATCTATGACTGTACAGAATTGTCTCATCTATATGTCTGATACGCTCGCAGTCTCTATAACGAATGGAAGGATTAGTTTTATTAACACACAGATAACCAATAACCCCTTTCTAGCCAATTCAATACTTAGTTTCATAGTGACAGGAGGGACAGGAGGTGTAAATCTATTTGGATGCTCTATTATCCAGAACTCTACGCTTTCTACAGTCCAACCTCTCATTAATATAAGCAATAATGCTGTTACAGGAACTTCTATGCTCATTAATTCATGTATCTTACAATATACATCCGCTACTGCAGATACTGGGACGGGGGGCAAGTGTTGTATTAGATTATCTAATGGCACAGCCATACCAAATGTATCTGTAATCAACTGTCTTCTGATATGCGAAGGAGCAAGGCAGACAAATGGGTCTGCTGGACAGTATCTAGCCATCCAGAGAACAGGAGTAGGAACTATTACTCTTTCGTATGGCCAGAATATCTGTGGGGCTACGGCAAATCATCTACCAGCGGCTGCACCAGGACTTACCAAGACGGCTTATATTACTTTAGGAAATTAGATATTTAAAAATAAAATACCCGGTACAAGTATAGAGGATGCCCCGCCTTAAAAATCAGATAAACGATAAAGAGCGTAAGTCCCAAGTAACAATGACAGATGGAACAGTCTGTTATAATATACCAGTAGGAGAAGAAGAAACAAAGACAGGCCATTACATTGACTATGAAAAGATAGACAATGGAAAAGGAGGTAAGACACTCAGATTTAAATTTGCAACCAAGAAAGAAACAGGGGGTCCTATGGCTAAGATTGAGCATTTTCCTCAGGGATTTGATGTGAAGTTTGAATAGGCCCCAAGGGTCCCCCCTGAGGCCCAGGAGGTGTAGTATTCTCTACATCCAGAGATACCTCTAGTTTCTTTCCACAACATCCAGAGCGAACTCTCTTATGATTTATGATACTGAGGATAGCACCCAGAATACTAACAGCAATCCCAATAGCACCAAGTATTCCTCCAGTTGATGCATCCATTTATTACTCTAATAAAATTGATATATATTTTTTCTCTGAAGATAATATATGTATCAGGGTGTCTCTAGAGCTTTCCTATGGGCAAGAGATTTAACAGTGAGGAAATGGGTAACATCTGAAGAAGTTATATTCCAGATCCCTTTGCATAACTTGACCACCAAAAATCTCATATTCAAAGAAGTCAAGACACATCCCAGAAACCAGATGATAGAGGTAATCTTTTATCATACAGAGAATGGAAGTCCTGAATCTATCCAGGATGCAAAAGAGTTTGAGTAAATCAGTTTGGAGGATCCCAAATCACTTTGGATTTTTCAAGTCAGTTTGGGATTCCTCTTTTTCATTATACTAAGGATATCATGAAATCAGTTTATCCTATCAATCCATGATACATAAGACCCTAAATCACTTTGGATTTTTCAAAAAAATAAACCTTCCAGGAAATGGGAAGTCCCAGGGTTGGAGGATGTCTGTACTATTTTTTTTAGAATTTCCTAGATTTTAGTGATTTATGACCTAAATATTTTTAGAAACTACTTTATGATACTAAGGGTGAGAGGATTTTACTGATTTGAGAAATTAAGAAACTGACTTGAGAAATGCAAACTGATTTGGGATCCTCCACCCAGAAATCTCCTGGAAGTCTCCGGCAAACTGCTGGCTGACTGATGCCCATTTAAAACCTGGGCTCCAAGTATAAACAGAATGAGTGTAGCCTCTGATGTATCTCTTGCTACTAGACCCATTGATTGCCCAGTATGTGAGAGACAACTTGCAGCAAGAAGTGTATTCTTACATCTCAAGACAAAGCATACTGGATACTTCCAGCAACAGACGACTAAACTCTGGTTACAAGAAGCCAATCAAGGAAAGCCTCTTAAGATATTCTGGAATAAGAAGAATGACTTTGATGAAGAGGAGACTATTGTCTTATTTGGTTGTTTATCCTCTGGAAAGACATTTAATCTAGAGCACAAGGCTATCTTACATTTCAAGAAGAACCCCTCTGATTTGAAAGAGCATAATAGATTAGTAACAGAACTCTTGAATAACAGAAATACAGAGTTGGAGAAGACAAGAAAGGAGAAAGAGGAAAAGGCATTTATTCCAGAGAAATCACAATACATGCAGATGAAAAAGGATAATGACCCAGAGTTATGTGGTGCTCTTATGGATGTAATCAAGAATCATCTGGATATCTGTGAGAGATTATCTGAAGATGTTAAGAAGCATCTAGATATGTCTTCTAAGGTTTTCAATCCCAATGCTGCTGGATCTCAGAAACTGCACACTGTATATGAATTTCTTGAGATGCTAGAGAAAGTCAGAGATGCTATTAAAAAGAAGCCCACACAATATAAGATACTTTCTAATATTCTTGGTTATCTATGGCATTTCTTACATCTGAGAAAATTCTTCAATGGGTATTCTGCACCAGAGTTAAAGTATCCTTGGTTTAATAGCAGAGACCATCCAGAAGGTGAATTATCTTATGGAACAAGTAAATTTGCAAAATACATCTGGCCCTGGGATACACCTATGAACCCCATTGATAATTCAATTTCTCATATTGAGGTATAAAAATTGAAAATAAAACCCCGGCATTAATTATACAAATGCCCCGGGCTTACGATGTAAATAGTATATCCAGTGATGAATTAAGATTAGACAAGATGTATTTCAGAATACAGTTGGAGCATCTTGAAGAGGAATATGCGAATTCTTTTACAAGATGGTCTAGTTTAATCCGTAAAAATGCGGATCAGGAATTGATTGATAGAGAAGAGAAACAATACAAAAATATACAGCGCAAGATATCAACGGTCCTTAATAAGAAATGCAAGGCTGATACAGAGTTAGGAAGGCGTATTAGACTTGAGTTTCGCTAATCGTTTAAGAGTATTAACTCTATATCCGCCAGAAGAATCAAGAAATATTCCTCTTACTACTCGTCTCATCTGAGTGCAATGAGTTTTAGAGCTATTTTTCATTTCAGCACAATACCAGCAATGTTTTTGCTCAGAAGCCTCGTAAGTCTTCTTACTGAAAACACATCCACAATCTAACATAATTATACCTGGGTCCATCTAATCATAGATATCCTTTTTGATTAAGTAGCCAACGGTAGTAACTCTGCTATGACCATCTCAAGTTGTATAATCTGTTGTAAGAGTGCAGTAGATATTTCAATGTTATTACATGATACATAGATACCATGGAGATTAGAAACTAAATCTCTTAATCTATCAATTAATATATTCACTCGCAGACGAGGCATATCTAAAGATATAATATATTTTTTATCTAATATGGTATCCAAACAAGAATATGATAAGATATATTACCAGAAGAATAAAGAGCGTAAGTATCAGCAATTTTTAAAGAAGAAAGAAGATCCAGTCTGGGCTGAGCAATACCGTCTAAGGGCATTGGAGCTGCAGCGCAAATACAGAACAAATGGAGAAGTCAGACGTAGACATCAAATTGCCCAAAGGGTCTGGAGAGAAAGAAAGGCTCTGGGTATCAAAGAGAGAAAACCTCATAGCCCCCATCGCTCTACTAAGATAGTATTTCCAGACCGCGACTTCTTAGTTACCTTTGACTAAAAGCCGTAAAAATTGAATCGGGCTCAGGGTCCCCCCTGAGGCATACCAATAAGAATGAATAAGTGTGAATATTGCTCTAAGATGTGCTCTGCTCTATGGGGTCCTTCTGTGAATGATACCTGGTATTGCCAGGAGTGCAAGTCTGCTGGTAAGATAGTTACAGAGGCTATTTGCCCTAACTGCGACAAGATTAATGGTTCTGTGGAATTTAAGACTGACCTGGGAGAGGGAGATGTAATGGTCTGCGAGGACTGCTATAATGACCTGGAGGGATGGCAGGAGGATACTGATGATGATACTGATGCTGCAGAGGATGATGCCGTAAAAATTGAATGACCCCAAGGGTCCCCCCTGAGGCATTCTATTCTTCTGTTACATTTTTCTTGCGACCCTTAAGAGGATGTGGAAGTCCTTTTTTACCCCAGAATAATTCACCGTCTGAGAGCCTCCTTATCTTCCATCTGCCCTCATGCTCAATCGCCTCGTAATCAGACAGAGGGGGGACCCTTAGGCCATATCTTATTTTTGGTTCCAGAGAATGGAAAACTATACTGTATCTATGACCAATCCATGGCTTTGTCCAGTGCAACAATTCAGATCCATCAAATAAGAGGCCTCTGTGATTAATATCATAATCAAAGTCTTCCACGCAGAGGGCCCCCCCTGTATAGGGTCCGAATGCGACTATATAACTGTCTCCAATATTATTTACATCTTTATGAGGAGCACATGTATAATTATCATTTACCTGGATAGATGTAAATGGTACAGATACATATTTGGCTGCAAAGTCCATCAGATATTTGTAAAGTCTAGGGTGCGCCCATGTGCATCTTGAGATATCAGGGGGTAAGCAGCGTCTTGAGACAATCCCAAGCGTCTGAGATACACCATGGTCTGGATTTACCTTAATCCGAAATTTATTTACACCGAGATTATGAGCTTCTAAGTAACTTTGAATATCTCTGAGGTCAGAAGGGTTTACATAATTGACAAGATGAGGAGGCATTCTTCTCTAATTTAGAAATTAATCTGGGTGTTTTAATTTAAAAATCCAGTGACCAATCAAAGTGCCAATGTAATACCCAATAGGAATGCTTATCATCTGATATAGTTCTTTGTGTTTCATCTTCTCTATCTTAGAAATTATGGAAGAGCATTTAATTTCTCTTCTGCCTTCTTAAAGAATTTCTCATCCTTCTCTATCCCTATAGCCGAGCGACCCATGGCAAATGCAGTGAATACAGAGTTACCTGAGCCAAAGGTTGGATCTAAGACAGTGCCTCCTACTGGGCAGTATCTCTCAATCAAGAACCTATAGAGGGCTTCTGGCTTCTCTGTTGGATGTCCTCCTTTCTTAGATGATGTAGGATGCTCTACTACAGACAGCACACACCTCTTGTCTGCTGGTTTTTCAACAGTGTTAGACTGGTCTTTATCTCTATGCTCTTGATTATAATGCTTTGATGCACCATTATGTTGTACTTTAGGAGTAAATTTCATATACTGTGGTGGCTTGACTACAGATAAGACACATCTCTTACCTTCACCCCCATCTGAATCATTTCTTAACGCTCCATATTGTGTTGATTTTCTTGATTTATCGTTAGACCTTGTTCTTATCCACTTCTCAAAATCTCCAGTGAAATCCTTGCGCTCATAGAATGCCCCAGCCTTACTAAATACATAAATCATCTCGTGGCTCCTCATGGGCATCTTGTTAGCAGATAAGAAAGAGACCCCCCTCTGCTTGTCCCAGACTAGGTCATATCTGAATTCATCTGGATTGCTCTTAATCAATTCATAGCCAAATTTGGTGGTGCAAAAGTGTATGCATGGGCTGTGGTCTGACTTCCTTATCCTCTTGATTTGTTTCCAGAATGCGTCTAAGTCTATCTTGATGTCCCAGGCACAGCCAGTAAGCATACCCTCCTTACGAGTTGCTACAGAGCCCCTGTATTGCTCTTGTAATTTAGGACTTGTCTGTATTCCACCAGAACTCAGACACCCATAAGGCAAATCACAAATGATTAAATCTACAGACTTATCTGGTATCTGTTTCATAATCTCAAGACAATCACCGTTATGGAGTGTAAGTTCCATCTTCTCTTGTTTAGAAATTATTCTAGAGCATTTAATTTCTCTTCTGCCTTCTTAAAGAATTTCTCGTCCTTCTCTATCCCTATAGCACTGCGACCCATAGCGAATGCAGTGAATACAGAGTTACCTGAGCCAAAGGTTGGATCTAAGACAGTGCCTCCTACTGGGCAATAGCGCTCTATGAGCCACTTATAAAGGGCTACGGGCTTTTCTGTGGGATGTCCGTCTTTGGTTGATGATGTGGGGTTTTGGATTACTGATAGGGCGCAACGTTTACCAGTATTATCCGGATGAATTATCTGTCTGTTATCAAGACCATACTGACGTGATGAACCTCTTTTCTTATCTCCACAATTTGCTTTAAAATCCCCGCTAATATCCACCCTATTATAAAACGCCCCTTTAGCGCTAAAAACATAAATCATCTCATGGCTCCTCATGGGCATCTTGTTTGCTGATAAGAAAGAGACCCCCCTCTGCTTGTCCCAGACTAGGTCATATCTGAATTCATCTGGATTAGAATTGACTAACTCAATACCAAATTTGGTGGTGCAAAAGTGTATACATGGGCTGTGGTCTGACTTCCTTATCCTCTTGATTTGTTTCCAGAATGCGTCTAAGTCAATCTTGATATCCCATGCACATCCACCTAACATAGTTTCTGCCTTACGTGGGTCATTTTCTTTAGTTTTCTCTCCTCTTCTATCACCACCATTAAGACACCCATAAGGCAAATCACAAATGATTAAATCTACAGACTTATCTGGTATCTGTTTCATAATCTCAAGACAATCACCGTTATGCAATGTAAGTTCCATCTTATCTATATTAGATTTTTTGCTCTGAAATTTAATAGAATATCTGGCTCTCCTTTTTTATTTCTGTAACAGCAATATCCTGGAAATCTCTGTATTAAACTTAAGACACTCTGCCTCTTTCTCTCAATGAAGTCTTCTCTTGAGCCTCCAGAGGTTCCTGCATATTTTGTTTGCACTCCTGCTCCTCTGTATCTACAGACTTCTCCGTATTTGATAAAATATAAGATGGACCTCTCATAGTCATCAGTAAGGCAAGGACCCATGAGCTGTATAGAATGATGATTCCTACATACAAACAAAGCCCCAAGAATAAAAGATAAGTGGGTGGTTGTGCTATCTTTAAATCTTCTGGCGTCTGAATTTGGTAGTATTCCGAATAATCCACACTGTCTGGTCCTAAGTCTCTCACAAGCATCTCTAACTATATCTAAGAATGATTTACCTAAGGTCTTTATACCATCTATATCGTCATCTAATCCAAGATATATTTCATCATCAGATAGCCAATCTGAAATAAATTTTCTTTGAGACTTCAGACCAGGCAATCCTACAATCAACTGGTAACCTGGACATGTCTGAGAATATTTTTCAAATTCATCTGAGACAACAAAAATAAAGATGAGTTCAGACGGATATCCAGACTTCTTTAAGAATGCTAAAGTTTTATCTCTGAGTAGTTCTGGTCTGTTGTAAGACGGTATGCACACTCTGGGCAATTGCATCTACCTAGGGTCTGTAGTTTTTATCTGCTGTTCATAAACAGGTGGCTCAGATGATAAAGGCTTAGGGTCTTGAGACTTCTTATCTTTCTTCTTAGTAGTCTTTATAGGGGCTTTTGGATCCTGGTTACTCTTCTTTGGCATTCTATAATACTCCTGGTTTTTTTTATATTTCTTTTTTACTCTTATATTCTGGGTCAGTCTTTCTAATCTCTGCTGGGGATGTATATGTTGTCTTATTGGAATCAAAGGCCTTCTTATACTGTAATTTCTTCTTGTTATCATTTGCTGTAGCAGATAGAGCATACATGACACCAGTCAGCATCTCAAGACGTTTATTCTTAGTCATCTTAGCATCTTCATAGACGTGCATTTCATTGATGACTTTGATAACTTCAGAAGGCTTCTTAAGAAGTTTAGGGACATCATCAAATCCAGCAGCAGCCAATTTATTCAGACGAGATTTATACATGGCTATTGTGTTTTTAGATCTGAGACCGGGAGTTACATCATCTGGTAGATTGAAAGGCATATCTACAAAGACAAGATATTTTAAATTTGTCAATTTTTAAGGTAAAATTGTGTCATCTTTAGACGCGCTTCGCGCGGCGATTCCTCTGATTTGCTATTCTGAATAAGATGTTATATATTATATAATATAAAACATCTTATTCAGAATAGCAAATCAGAGGAA